>Ga0256405_10000270_pt1 | contig 172333 bp, 138 predicted proteins | sample RumenRJG_02DNA_FD_189096 | JGI IMG/M metagenome (GOLD analysis project Ga0256405, IMG submission 189096) | Bovine rumen microbial communities from Lethbridge, Alberta, Canada - RJG_02 | ecosystem: Host-associated > Mammals > Digestive system > Stomach > Rumen | place: Canada: Alberta...
TCCGCTGTAGATTCTAAGGTAAAGCCCATAATCTTTCCACTCGGACATCTGATAGCTTGGTGTTCTTGATCGAAGATATAGTTGGCATCTATCAAGGTTCTCCATTCGGAATTAGCGGGGATATGTAAATATCTATCCGATTTACGGTATTCTCCTTTGTCTTGACCTTTTACATTCACATATTGTACTTTTGAATCACTTTTGATATCAAAGTACCACAGAACATCGTATGTTTGTGCGTTGGGATCGTAGTCCCAATGGTAACTCTGTTGTCCGGTAAATATGTCATAAGTCAGATTATCGGACGCAATACAAGCCCAAATACCCACAATAGAGGAACTGGTGAACATCGTCGGATCATCCGGTTTAACCGAGTCTGGTTCTTCGGGAGCTGATTTATCCGAACAAGATGCAAAAATCAGAGATGATGCACATACAAGTGCAAAGAAAAATTTTGTTTTCATTGTTGTACTATTTTAGGGATTAAACATTTATAAACAAAACCTACGGACAGTCCATCAGAAACAGTAATGGAATCCGATAGAAGCGCCGAAGTCGAAGAAATGCCGAAGGTTGCGATCTGCATCTACTTCAAAGACATCTTCGCCGACCAATCCGCCACGATATTCATACTTGGAGCTGAACGCTAAGCCGTAACCGGGACGAGCATCCAAACTGAGCACAAAACGCGACCATATAAATTCCATACCCACAATACCATTCACACCAAATTTGCCGAGTAACGGGTTGCTTTCTCCAAAGCCGAAACTTGCCAGATTGAGCGATTTGATAAGACCCAACGACACACCGCCTCCGCCAAAGATGGCAAACGTACTACGTCCGGCAGTATCGATTTCCTTCTGATAAACGATATTCGGATTGAGTTCAAAAGTGAAGTTACTCCAGTTATAGGTATCATGCAGTTCCTGATAAGTGTCCGCCACCTGAATCTCCTCAACCGCCACTTCCTCGGTCAGTACATTCGGCAGTTTCACATCATCTTTGGTCGGTGACAATTGTAATTTGACCGCTAAATCCGCCTGCAACGCCAAGCCGTCTACTCCGAAAATAAAGCCTTTGTAGGAAGCACCGAACATGTTTCCCACCATACCGCCTATTCGGTGGGTATAACTTCCACCTCCGGTAGTTCGACCTCCGCCACGATGACTTCTGCTAAAACTACTTCTGGAGTGACCATACGAGCGACCACGATTGTTGCCTTGATACCCTGCCGCGTCCATACTCCCTGCCATGCATAAAAACATAAGCACAAATAAAAATACTTTTTTCATTGTTGTAATGATTTTAAATTAATACTAAATACAGCGGAACGCCTTTCGGAATTCCGCTGCAAAGGTACAACAATTATTTGATATAGGAGAAATTCTTATTACTTCTTATTTCGCTGCGCTCAAACGATTATTACTTGTTATTTCAGGAGGGTGACGGATTGAAGACCGCCGTCATTGCCTGCGACATAGGAAACGGGAGATTGGCCGCTTTGCGTCAGTTGATCCATATAAAGCGGTTGACCTTTGAGAAAGAAGGTAGTGAGAAAAGTACTGCCGACTTGCAGTTTGGAGTTGACAGATGCTACCACCTCAAAACGCATATCGCCCAAATAGCGGAACACGCATCGGCGATTCGGCAGCCAAGTTACTTCGATTTGTTGTCCGGGAGTCAGATCCTGCGTGTGGATGCCTTCACCGATAAAAGGATTGCTACTACCTCTTTCGATGTTACGCAGGTTCTCCAGATAGGAGCTCCAGTCTTGAAAGCCGATGAACTGCGCAAGGAGGTTCAATGTGGAGCGGCGTGTGTTATTGGCTCCATCTACATAGCCCCAGAGACGCTCCAAGGTGCTGAGCGCGATATTCTCATGCAGTTGATCCCATATTAGTGCAATGAGGGTTTCAAAGTCGGCAGGAGTAGAAGGATGGATGCCTGCACGAGCTTCCACATCTTGGCGGAGTTGGATGATTTCAGGAGCGGATTTATTCATGGGGATACAGTTTGTTTAGTACATTATCAATGGAATCGTAAAACGCATCGTTCATGTTGAAGTACGAGAAGTAGGCTTGCATAAACTCCTCATGCAGAACGGGGTCTTTGATGGAGCGTTCGGTTTTCGCGAAGTTCTCCTTCATGCCTCCATCGTAGGCGCGGGCTTCATTGAGGGTTTTTATCTCTCCGCGTTGGACGGCTTGACGGATGGCTTCTTGGTGTGCGATATGAAGCGCAGCCGCTTTGCGACGGACAACCTCATGAGGAGAGGGTGTTTCGGTCTTGATAGCCAGCGAATCTACGAGTCGGTTGAGCGAATCAAGCGAGTGTTGGCGTTCTTCATTCTGCGCACGGAGCGAATCGATATTGGCAGAGAGGATTTGCTCTTGTGTAAGGTGGTTTTGTTCGGAACGTTGATACGCAGAATAGGCACCGTCTGTTACCGCGTAGAGGGCAAGCAGAAAGACGATTAAAAGGGGCAGGCCGATACGCAGGCGGTCGGCTCTTTTTATGGAACGTGCGACACGCGCACATGATGAATAGCGGTTTGTGGGATTAGGGCGAGTGCATCTGCGAGTGATATATTTATATTGGTGTGGGAACAGAAGAGCGATGATCTTTCCCACGGCATATATATCCGCACGATTGTCAATGGTTTTTCCCTCCAACTGCTCCGGCGCGATATACGCCATCGAACCGGCAGGTTGCTTGAAAGTCACATAATCATCCGTATCGGACACACCGAAGTCTATCAGTTTGACAGCAGAGCCGTTGCGGGTGATGAGGATATTGGAAGGCTTGATGTCGCGGTGGATGATCTGGCGTTCGTGTAGAAAAGAAAGCGCGTCAAGGAGTTGGAACAGGATATGCCGGCGTGTGGTGGCTGATGGTTTGGTCTCAAGGAACTGATCCAGCGTAATGCCGTCGATATACTCCATTTGAATGTACCAACCGATGGAATCCATGTGCCCGAAATCGAGCAAACGGACAATATTGGGATGATCCAAACTGACACCTATAGAGAACTCTTTGCGAAGCAATTCCACATGCGGAGTGGATTGGCGGTAAGGCTCGGCTAAGGCTTTGAGGATGTACTTGCGTCCGAAACGGGTAGCGGCATAGATAGCGTTATGTCCTTTGGCGGACAATAACTGCGGCTCCGACCACACATCCGAAAATTCGGGCGTGAGGGGAGATACGATGAACGAAGAATCAACCATTGCCAGACTATTTGTGAGTGCAAAGGTACTGCTTTTTTGCGAGATATGCAAGTTTTTCTTTGTTTTTCTCAAAAATTTGTCCTTCGCACGCACATAAGCACACACTTTCAAGGTTCGTACTGCTTTCGCGTTGCAAAGGTACAACAATTTTTTGATATAGGAGAAGTTCTTTTTATTTCTTATTTCGCTGCGCTCAAACGATTATTACTTGTTGTGCCACAAAGAAAGTGGCAATACCGCATTGGATTACCGCTTTTGTTGAAAGGATGTTGTTTATTACATATAATTAGATGGACGGAGTAATAAACACCCGCCAAGAACCATCCTTTGTATTCCTCTCTACATAGTTTTTTTCAGTCAGTTGTCCTACTAATTTACGCACTGCTGTCAAACTGATACCTAACTCATCCCGCATATCTTCTTGCGTCAATGCCGGTTGTGTCTGCATTATTCGCAGAATCTTCGCGTAGTTCGGTGTTCGGAACTCGATCATCTCACCATCATACCACCATACATTCTCTGCTTTATGCGTCACAAATAAATAATCGTGGTATATCTCGTTGGCGACTAATCCTTGGAAATATTGTACGAAAGGTGCAATATCCTTGATGGTGGCATGTGCACCATCACTCGGCACTTTGCCTACAATCAGATCTGCCTGATGCAACGCCTCCAGATAATCCTTTTTCTTGCGACTACGCACCACAATCATCGGCAGGTCATGACGCGACAGGATGAAATTCACCATCAGTCGGGCTATACGACCGTTACCGTCTTCAAACGGGTGAATACGGATATAGCGATAATGGAACAACGCCGCCAACTCAATTGGCGATAATCGACCGGCTTCCTCCTCGGAGTTATACCAGTTAATTAAATCAGTCATCAATGCAGGCGTCTCTTCCGGAGAAGCATACTCAAAGCGGTCGCCATAACGCGTAATAACCGAGTTAGGACGCGTTTTGTATTGTCCGGCATGGATGGTATAACTCGTTTGGACACCTCCGGGCAAGTTACGATAGACAGTATAATCTTCTCGCAGTAATGTTTGATGCAATGTGCGGATGAAATTCTGGGTCAGCGGCATGTCCTGCGTTTTAGCCTCCTCCGTCATCATCTTAAGTCCTACGTTACTCGCTGTCATTTCCTGTATATCACGCACAGTCGCTTCACCTATTACCTTTCCGAACAATAGCAGAATCTCAGTTTGACCATAGGTCAAGGTATTTCCCTCGATATGATTGCTGTTGTAGTTGTAGTCAATGGTAAACCGACGACTAAGGCGCTCTCGGTCTTTCTCCGAAATCGGTTGGATGCCTTTCCAAGCTTGCAATGCCTTCTTTACGCTTACCTGTTTCATATACATCTTATCTGTTTTGCGATTAAAAGGTTGTTGTTATGTAACCTTTTTATTCGTTTTTCAACTGTAATTTATCAATAAAACATCCTATAAGGTGGCTGTTTGGCCACCATTTCGGCCACAAAAGTACTACATTTTATTGACATATGCAAGTTTTTAGGCAAAAAAGGTGCTATTTTTTTCCTTTTAATGTGTTTTTAGCACTTTTTACGGTAATCCAATACGTCAAAGAGCACTTCTCAAACCATTCGCACTCCGTTCGCACCACGCACTTCGCCGTAGGGTGCGATTGGTTATTTATACGTTACGGTTTCGGAGAGCGGTTTGCGGGAGAAATGATGGTCACTCGGTTGGGCGTTTTCAGATGCATAGCCGCAAGGCATCAGGAAAGACGGCTTATGGTTAGACGGTAACTCGAAAGCCGCTGCCACTTCTGCAGGATCAAACCATTTGACCCAGCATGTACCGAGACCCTGTTCGGTAGCTTCGAGCATCATGTGGGTACCTATAATCGAGCAATCCATATCACCGGAGTTCGTTCCGTCTTCTTTTGTCCATACCAGGTCTGCATCATAGCACACAAGGAACACAACCGGAGCGCCATACGCACAACGGGTCAGTTGGTTGATTTTAGCAATGGCTTCGGGACTTTGCAGTACATAAATGTGCTGCGGTTGTACGTTCTTGGCAGTAGGAGCAAGACGTCCGGCTTCGAGGATAGAATCCAGTTTGGCTTGTTCGACAGGTGTCTGAGCATACTCGCGTACCGCAAAACGCTGTCGCGCTAAATCCATGAATGACTTGTTCTGTTGAACGGGTTGATTCGTGCACGCAGCAAACATGATTGCCGCTAATGCAATGATGATCAGTTTTCTCATATTTCTTATTGTTTGCATTAATTAAGTACAAGGGTATCAATGGCAGAAGATAAAGCCGAGGTAAAGGCGCGGGCCTGTGGGCATTATCAACGTATCCTTGTGAATGGCCAATAACCAATCCACACGGAACGTCAAGTGGACAGACTGCGTAAGCACATAATCACAGCCTACAAACGGACAGACACAGGCATAACTCTGCTTGCGGAACATGGACTGCTCTTCCATGTCATAGTCATTCTCCGACCCCTTGACCACATACAAGCCGCGATTGACACCTCCGCCTATGGTAGTGCCTATATAGGGCCACGCTTTGCCGCACTGCCAGTAAGCATCCGCCAACAGACCTCCCCAGCCGGCACGCAGATAACTGCCGGACTGCAATGTTCCGCGACGGTCGGTGCAAGAGGAGGGCATGGAGGACACATATCCTTCCGCGCCTATGCGCAGATGACGGACAAGATGCACACGCATGGCACCACCAATGCCGAACGTAGCGCCCTGCATACTATACGGATTGCGGTTGTCCTGTCCGAAAAGATAACCGGTATGCACTAACATACCGCCAGAGAAACCGTCATACACCTTTTCCCCTCTTACGATGAGAGATGAAAAGAGTATGACGGTCAGTAAAAGAAATATCCGCGGTTTCATCAGCCGAGCATAGTGAGCAGAATACCGGCGGCAACGGCCGAGCCGATGACCCCCGCCACGTTCGGACCCATAGCATGCATGAGCAGGAAGTTGGACGGATCGGCTTTGGCACCTTCCATCTGGCTGACACGTGCCGCCATAGGCACAGCACTGACGCCCGCCGAACCGATAAGCGGATTGATTTTCTCCTTGGAGAAGAGGTTCATCAGTTTGGCAAGCAGCACACCACCGGCCGAGCCCATTGCGAAAGCGATGATACCCATCGCCAGAATGAGCAGGGTCTTGACACTGAGGAAAGTGGCTCCTGTGGCCGTAGCACCGACGCTCAAGCCCAGGAAGATGACCACGATATTCATCAGTTCGTTTTGCGCCGTCTTGCTGAGGCGGTCAACGACACCACATTCTTTCATCAGGTTACCCAACATCAGACAGCCGATAAGCGGTGCCGCATCAGGCAGAACAAGTGCCACAATGGTAGTGATGATGACAGGGAACACAATCTTCTCCGTTTTGGATACGGAACGCAGTTGTTTCATCTTGATTTTCCGTTCAGCCTCCGTAGTCAATGCACGCATGATAGGCGGCTGAATGACCGGCACCAGTGCCATATAGGAATAGGCAGCGATGGCAATCGGCCCCAGCAAATGAGGCGCCAGCTTGGAGGTGAGGAAGATGGATGTAGGTCCGTCCGCACCGCCTATGATACCGATGGAACCGGCTTCGGCAGGCGTGAACCAGATACTGGCACAGAGGAAGGTAATGAATATACCCACTTGCGCAGCGGCACCCAGGATGAAACTTTTCGGATTGGCGATGAGCGGTCCGAAATCGGTCATCGCTCCCACACCGATGAAGATAAGGCAAGGATAAAGCCCTGCTTTCACACCGATGTAAAGCACATCCAGCAGGCCTGCTGACTTGAGGATGGCGCCGTAACTGTGGTAAGCAGGATTGGGCGTGCCATCTTCGAGCAAGGGCTGCAGGAAGGATGCCCACAACTCCTCGTGGAACATGCTCGACATAGGCAGGTTGGTAAGCAACATACCAAAGGCGATGGGCAAGAGGAGTAGCGGTTCGTATTGTTTCTTAATCGCCAGGAAGAGCAAGAAGAAGGACACCAACAGCATGACAGCCTGCTGCCATGCGATGTTCATAAAGCCCATCGAGGTGAAGAAATTAAGAATGTCTTGCATAGTTATAAGGGACTTGTCAAAGCACAGCCAAACAAGACTCCCTTTTCATCCTCCTTTCCATACGCTAAGGGTATGGTAAGGGTATGGTAAGGGTATGGTCAGGATGTGCGGATGCTTTGTGTAGTTTTAGCCTAAAACAATCAGGAGATCATCCTGCATTACATTCTGTCCTGCAGAAACGGCAATCTGTTTTACGGTACCGTCACATTCGGCAGCTACGACATTCTCCATTTTCATGGATTCGAGTGTGAGGAGTGTGTCGCCTTTCTTGACAGCCTGTCCTTCGGAGACAACGACTTTGATGACGCTACCGGGCAGCGGGCTCTTTACTTGGAATCCACCGGCGGGCGCAGCAGCAGCTTTCGCAGCGGGTGCGGCAGCAGGAGCAGCCTTGGGCGCAGCGGCCTTGGCAGGCGCAGCCTTTTTCTCCATTTCTACCTGATATGCCTTACCGTTGACGGTAACTTCGGTCATACCGTTTTCGAGTTCTTTTACGGACGTTTTATATTCAGTGCCGTTGATTTTGAATTGAAATTCTTTCATTGTAGTGTTAGTTGATTAAAGATTGTGGTTCCACATGGTGTGGTGTGAATGAATAGTAAGATGCACGGAGTCAATATCGTGCAAGCCGTAGAAACTATGCAGTGCCATTGCTATGGCTGCCATGTCGTTTTCGAGGTCATTTGCGGTTGCCGTAGCCACCATTTCCTGTTTAGCAGGTTCGGCCACAACGGCTTTTTGCCGGGGTTGCATGAGCCATCCCAGCCCCTTCATGACAAAAACGAAAAGGAGCAGCAACACGAGCACAATGGTAAAACCGAGGCACGTGACAAGCCACGTGCGTTCGGTGATACCGGCCTGGGCACTCATTGTATTCAGCATGACAAAAAGAGTGGTTGTCATATTACAGAGGAATATTTGAGTGTTTCTTAGCAGGGTTGTTCAGGCGCTTGGTCTGCAGTTTCTCGAAGGCATTGATGATGCGGATACGCGTGTTGCGCGGTTCGATGACATCATCAATATAGCCGCGGTTGGCAGCCTGGTAAGGACTGGCGAAGAGTTCGTTGTATTCCGCCTCTTTCTCGGCGATGAATTTCTTTTTCTCTTCGGCATCTTCAATAGCCTTGATGGCTTTTCCTTGCAGCAGTGCGACAGCTCCGGCGGCACCCATAACGGCAATTTCGGCGTTAGGCCAAGCATAGCACATGTCGCCGCGCAGTTGCTTACAACTCATCACGAGGTGCGAACCACCGTAGGATTTGCGGACGGTGACGGTAACCTTAGGTACGGTAGCTTCACCGTAAGCGAACATCAGTTTTGCTCCGTGGTCGATGATACCGGCATATTCCTGTCCTGTACCGCAGAGGAATCCGGGAACGTCAACCAGCGTCAGAATCTGGATGTTGAAAGCATCGCAGAAGCGTACGAAACGTGCGGCCTTACGGCTTGCATCGCAGTCAAGCACACCTGCCAGCCAAGCGGGCTGGTTGGCAATGATACCTGTGGAACGTCCGTTGAAGCGGGCAAAACCGCAGATGATGTTCTTGGCATAATCCTTATGCACCTCCATGAAGTCACCATTATCAACGATGAGGTCGATAATTTGGTGCATATCATACGGTTTGTTGGGGTCAGCGGGCAGGATATCGTTGAGGGCATCCTCTTGACGCATCGGGTCGTCGGTGCATTCTACGAGCGGAGCCTCCTCCATGTTGTTTTGCGGGATGAAGCTTACCAGACGGCGAACGGTGGCCAATGCCTCTTCTTCCGTAGCAGCCACGAAATGGGTCACACCCGATTTGGTGGCGTGGATACGTGCACCACCGAGTTGCTCAACGGTAACGTCCTCGTTGGTGACAGATTTCACAATCTTCGGACCGGTGATGAACATATAAGAGTTTTGTTCGGTCATCAGAATGAAGTCGGTGAGGGCAGGGCTGTAAACGGCACCACCGGCGCAGGGGCCGAAGATGACGCTGATTTGCGGCACAACGCCCGAAGCAAGGATATTACGCTCGAACACTTCGCCGTAACCTGCCAGTGCGCAGGCACCTTCTTGTACACGTGCGCCACCCGAATCATTCAGGCCGATGATGGGGGCACCCATCTTCATGGCTTGGTCCATGATGTTGCACATTTTCTGTGCCATGGTCTCGCTGAGCGAACCACCGATGACGGTGGAATCCTGTGCAAAGACATAGACGAGACGTCCGTCAATGGTACCCGAACCACAAGCCACACCGTCGCCAAGGAACACTTTCTTCTCCATGCCAAAGTCGTGGCAACGATGGGTGAGGAACATGTTAACTTCTTCAAACGAACCTTCGTCAAGAAGCATATTGATACGTTCGCGGCAGGTGTAGCAACCCTTGGCGTGGTGTTTTTCCACGGCAGCTTCACCGCCACCGGCCATCGCCTTTACGCGGTTGTCAACCAACCGTTGCATTTTTGCATTATCCATAGTGATTGATGTTAAAAAAACGTTGAACTTACTTAGGCTGTTGGCAGAGTTCGGTCAGCACGCCCTTGGTGCTCTTCGGATGCAAGAAGGCAATCATCAGGTTTTCGGCACCTTTGCGAGGAGCTTTGTCGATGAGTTGGATGCCGGCTGCTTCAGCTTCTTTGAGGGCTTCCTCTACGTTGTTGACATTGAATGCCACGTGGTGAACGCCTCCGCGTCCGCCGTTCTTCTCGATGAACTTGGCGATAGTCGATTCGGGGCAAGTGGGCTCAAGAAGCTCAATCTTTACCTCTCCAACCTTGAAGAAAGCGGTTTTCACTTTCTGGTCGGCTACTTCCTCAATGGAATAACACTTGTTACCTGTCAAAAACTCGAAGAAAGGCATTGCTTCTTCCAAACTGGGTACTGCGATTCCCAGATGTTCAATGTGAGTGGGTTTCATAACTAATTGATTTTATGAGTTAATTTTATGTTGGTTAATTTTCTACGCTCGTTTTTTCACCTTTCAAGGCAAAATACACGGCAAAGGTACAACTTTTTTCTGATACGACCAAACAAAAATGACTTTTTCTGAGAAAAAGACGGAATTCTGAAAAAATATTTGCGAGAATGAAAAAAAAAGTGTACCTTTGCGCACTTTATACAAAACAGATATGAATACGAATTTTGGATTTGTACGTGTAGCGGCTGCCGTACCGCAGATGAGAGTGGCAGATTGCACTTTCAATGTAAGCGAGATTAAAAAGCAGATCAGTGAGGCATTGGAGGAAGGGGTGGAAGTGATTTGCTTCCCTGAATTGTCAACGGTGGGATATACCGCTGCTGACCTGTTCTTCACCCAGAAACTGCAACAACGTTCGCAGGCGGCCCTAGAGGAGATTTGTGATTTCACGCGTGGGAAAAGCATCATCGTTCTGGTGGGAGCACCGCTGAAAGTGGACAACAATCTGTACAACTGTGCCTTTGTGATGACCGATGGCGATGTGGTGGGTGTTGTGCCGAAGGTGAATCTCCCGAATACAGGTGAGTTCTACGAGAAACGCTGGTTCACATCCGGCCGTGCTGCATTGCAATACCAAGGCGGGCAACTGACACCGCGTATCCCGACCATAGAATTGTGGAACGGTGATGTCCCGTTCGGACCCGATTTGCTGTTCACAACGCGTGATTATTGTTTCGGTATAGAAATATGCGAGGACCTCTGGTCACCGTTACCTCCTTCCACTCAACTGGCTATTCAGGGTGCGGAGATTATCTTCAACTTGTCGTCCAGCAATTGCATAACGGGCAAGAATGCTTTCCGTCGGCAGATGATTAGTCAGCAGTCCGCGCGTGTGCATTGCGCGTATGTTTACACATCGTCCGGTTCAGGCGAATCGTCTGCAGATGTGGTGTTCTCCGGCTCTACCTATATTGCCGAGAACGGCGATATCCTTGCAGCGGGTGACCGTTTCCAACGAATGTCGTCGATGATTATTCAGGAAGTGGATGTGGAGCGTTTGCGCACCGACAGGCAGAGAAATACCAATTTCACTAAAGACCAGCATGGTCACTACCGCCAGATACCCGTAGCACCTATTGAAAGGTCTTCCAATACAATGACCGAACCGTTGCACCGTACGTTCTCGCCAACACCTTTCCTGCCCACAAAAAGCAATGAGGATGAATACTGCACGGATGTCATATCCATCCAGACCACCGGTTTAGGGCATCGTTGGGAGCATACAGGCTGTGAGTCGTTGATTATCGGCGTCAGTGGCGGCTTGGATTCCACGTTGGCACTTTTGGTTGCGGCACTTACCGCCGACCAACTTGGCTACGACCGCAAGCGTGTGATTGGTGTCACTATGCCGGGGTTCGGTACAAGTAACCGCACATACACAAACGCTACGAACTTGATGAACGAATTGGGAGTCACACAATACGAAATACCTATCCGCGATTCCGTTACACAACATCTGCAGGACATCGGACATGATATCAACCAACAGGATGTCACGTACGAGAACGCGCAGGCGCGTATGCGCACGCTCATATTGATGAATCTCGCAAATAAGTACAACGGACTGGTGGTCGGAACGGGCGACTTGAGTGAACTGGCATTGGGATGGGCCACTTATTGCGGTGACCAGATGTCGATGTACGGCATCAACGCAGGTGTTCCGAAGACACTGGTAAAGTATGTGGTGCGTTATATGGCGGAAAATCTCTTTGCCGATGAGATGCGCCGTATCTTGTTGGATATCATCGATACGCCCGTTTCGCCGGAATTGCTACCGACTACGGATGACGGAGAGATTGCACAGATAACGGAAGATAAGGTAGGTCCGTACGAATTGCACGATTTCTTTATTTATTACTCTCTTCGTTACGGATTTACGGCAGAAAAGGTGCAGTATATGGCAACATTGGCCTTTGAGGATACTTATACCGAAGAGCAGATTGCTTACTGGTTGAAAGTCTTCCATCGTCGCTTCTACACGCAGCAGTTCAAACGCTCGTGTCTGCCCGATGGCCCGAAAGTGGTCGGAGTCAGCCTGTCACCGCGTGGCGATTTGAGAATGCCGTCGGATATTCCGGAGATGATGTAAACATGCTTCGCCAGCTGAATCTGATACTTGTTTTGCTCTGCACTTGGGCAGGCTTGTCGGCCGAGGTGTTGCAGCCTGTTCATTGGACGAGTAGGGAAGAAGGGGATAGTGTCCGTCTTTCCGCTACAGTGGATGAGGGGTGGCATCTTACGGTCATTCAAATTGGCGATAGCATGGTGGGCGAAGAATATGCGGACGGATGCACGTTGGTCTTTCCGATAGAGGATGGGAAAGAAATAGCCGTTCGGTATAATGCTTGTGACGATTCGCAGTGTACTTCGCCGGAGGTCTATTACTATGTCGGAGAAAAATCGAACAATGTAGCGGTTCTCAAGCGGTTCTCAAGCGGTGTAGAACTTTGGTATCTCTTTTTGATGGGTTTTCTGGGGGGATTGTTGGCTATTTTTACACCGTGTATTTGGCCGATTATCCCCATGACGGTTTCTTTTTTCCTCAAGCGTGCGGATGCCACAGGCAAACGCTCTTGGAGCGAGGCCGTGCTATACGGATTGAGTATTATTCTGATTTATGTCGGATTAGGACTGTTGTTGACTGTTTTCTTTGGTGCTTCCACGCTGAATGCGTTGTCCACTTCGGCACCGGTCAACCTGTTTTTCTTTGCTTTGCTCATCGTTTTTGCCCTGTCATTCTTTGGCCTGTTTGAGATTACGTTGCCATCATCCTGGTCCACAGCGTTGGACGGGAAAGCCCGTAATATAGGTGGTTTTCTGGGCATTCTGCTCATGGCATTTACCTTGGTGATTGTCAGTTTTTCTTGCACCGGACCGATTATCGGCACGTTACTTGTGGAGGCCGCAGGTCGTTCGTTGTTGGCACCTGCTGTTGGAATGTTGGGCTTTGCTGCGGCACTGGCTTTACCGTTTTCGCTGTTTGCCCTGTCGCCCCGGATGATGCAACGCCTTCCGCGTTCCGGTGCATGGATGCAGTCTTTCAAAGTAACCCTGGCTTTCCTTGAACTCGCATTGTCGCTGAAGTTCTTGAGTGTTGCGGATATGGCATACGGATGGGGTATTCTTCCGCGTTGGCTTTTCGTCGCCTTGTGGGTGATGGATTTTGCTGCCTTGGGCATTTATCTTTTGCACAAGAGTTGGGTGGGAAAAGTGTTGGCGTTGGCTGCGTTTGCTTTTGCCGCATATCTGGTACCCGGTTTGTGGGGCGCACCAGTGAAAGCGATCGCTGCTTTTGCTCCATCTATGCCCATTGAAGCGCAAGATGTGTTCTTTGATTATGAAACGGGTATGCAATATGCGCGTCAGGAAAATAAACCTGTATTACTTCAGTTTTCCGGCTATGGCTGTGTCAATTGCCGGAAGATGGAGCAATATATTCTGCATGACGAAAGGGTGAAAGAAGAAATGAAGCGTTTTGTTCAAATTGTTCTGTATGTAGATTCGCGGCAGGATTTGAACGGAAACGGCATTCCAGACGGGGATGAATATTCTCGATTGCAGCAAGAGCGCTTTCAGTCAAATGCCCAACCTTATTGGGTGGCTCTTTCGTCCAATGGCAATCAGATGGGCAGTCCTTTGGCTTTCACCACCGATACTTCCCTGTTTCTCCGTTGGTTGGATGAGATTAGGAAATAGCGTTTTCAGTGCCGGAATAGTTTGCTGAAAGTAAGCAGAAGAATCGTGCAGTATTCTCGTAAGGTCTGATGCTCTATATAACGCATGTTGAGTGCAATCTTGGCAGGCATTATTTCTTCCACATATGTTTTGTCGGGATCGGATGACTGCTCAAGCAATCGGTTTTCATCGATATATTTAATAGAAGCATAGTCCGTTATCCCCGGCCGGATGGATAATACTTTGCGTTGTTCGTCTGTATATAAATCCACATACTTTCTTACTTCAGGTCTCGGACCAACCAATGACATATCTCCAATGAAAACGTTCCATAGTTGTGGCAGTTCATCTATTTTGTATTTCCGTAGATAATATCCTGCTTTTGTAACACGGGGGTCCCTTTCTCCCACCGTAATTAAACTCATCTTGTCTGCCCCTATTCGCATGGAGCGGAATTTGAGCAACAGGAAGTCGTTCCCATTCTTTCCGACACGTTGTTGGCGGTAAAAAACAGGGCCATAATTGTCAAGCACAATCCACACTGCAACAATCAGAAACAACGGACTCAATACAATTAATCCGAATAGACTGAACAGTATGTCAAATAAGCGTATCATATGTTATGTATTATATCCGTGTATTGCGCAATGATATAGTCTATTTCCTCGTCTGTTAAACGCGTGTGTAATGGTAAAGTAATCTCATTGGAAAAATGTGCATAGGCATTGGGGAAATCGTTGATATCAAAGCCCAATGCTTTGTAGGCCGTCATCATCGGTAGGGGTTTGTAATGTACATTTGTTGCTATTCCGCGTTCCGCCATTTTTACAATAATATCTTGGCGTTGGGTGGTCGTGATTCCAGGTATGCGTGTCAGATAGAGGTGTCCGGATGAACTATATTCGTCGGTATAATGGTTCAATACCTCTATTCCTAATGGTTTGAACGCAGCATTGTATTGTTCGATAATAGTCCTCCGGCGTGCCAACAGAGTGGGATAACGCTTCATCTGTACAAGTCCGATAGCCGCCATGATGTCCGTCATATTGCATTTATACCATGGTCCAACGATATCATACTCCCAAGAACCGAGTTGAGTCTTGGCAAGTGCATCTTTCGATTGACCGTGCAAAGAAAAGAGTTGCAATTGATGGTAAATCTGTTTGTTGTCCACATTGGGAATGGTTCGCCATGTCAATGCACCCCCTTCTGCCGTAGTAAAGTTCTTTACGGCATGGAAACTGAAAGATGTAAAGTCGGCAATTGCTCCGACCATTTGATTCATGCGTTTTGCACCAAATGCGTGTGCAGCATCTGCACATATTGCGATGCGCCCGATAGCATGTTGTAATGCCGTCTTGGGGCAAAAGAGAGCCTTCTTCCGTTCAACAATGTCAAGCAATTGTTCATAGTTACAAGGAATACCAGCCAAATCAACAGGAATGATAGCTTTTGTGTTTTTGTTGATAGCCGCTTCTACTGCCTCATAATTCATCTCCAGACTATCTTTCTGACAATCAATCATCACAAGTTTTGCACCTACGTGGCAAACAACTGAAGCCGATGCTGTATAGGTGTATGCCGGCACAATCACTTCGTCACCTTCACCGATACCCAACATACGCAACGCCATCTCCAAACAGGCTGTTGCAGAATTGAGACAGACTGCGCGTTCTGTGCCTAAAAAAGCGGCTATTTGTTGTTCAAGTTCCTTGGTTCGGGGACCTGTAGTAATCCAACCGGAAAGAATGGCATCTTTCACTTCGCTTACTTCCGCCTCTGTCATGTCAGGCGGTGAGAAAGGTATATTATAGCGTTTCATATCGTTTGACGTAAAAAAGTTTCTTATAACTGTTTCCGATAATATTCATACACATCCAAAAGACCGATAACAGGGAATTCATTTTCGCTCCTTCGTGAAATAAAATATAGTGCCATCCTATTTTTTCCCAAACCGATGTGGGAGAGATAGAGCCTGTGCGTCGTCTATACTTGGCCAGTTTTTCGGGTAATAAATAACAATCGGCTTTTTGAATGACTTGAAGCCACAGAGCAGAATCGTTATTCTTTTTTATATCGGGTATTTGGATTAATCCTATTTGTTGTGCATCATACATTACACTTAGACAGCCCGGCCAGCAGCAACATTTCATGTCGAAAGGACGGAGGTGTTTTTTTCCGCTCACATGTCTGCCTATGGGCTGTGACGCTTCATCTATTTCGATATAATCATGGTATGTAAATGCATAATTATGATTCTGCATGAATGCCAGTTGGTGTTCCAATTTTGTTGGAGTCCATATGTCATCACTATCCAAAAAAGCAATGTATCTTCCTTTGGCTTTGCGTAAAGCTTTATTGCGTGTCAAAGCTGCACCCATATTCTGCTCATTTTGCCAATAATGGATTCGTGGATCGATATATGAATGCACGATGTCCTGTGTATCATCATTTGAACAATCATCCACGATGATGAGTTCCCAGTTCGTGAACGTCTGGGAAAGCACACTGTCGATGGATTCTTTGATGAATCTTCCGCAGTTGTATGTAGGCATTATGATGCTGACGAGTTCCATTATTGTTTGTGTTGGAATAGATCCATATCTACTTGATCTCCCATAATCTGTAAAAATTCAGGTGTGTAAAAGTCCATCAGTCCGCCTTGTGAGGTAAATGTCAACTCGCCAAAGTAAATATTTCCATTTACATTATATAGATCCACTCGAACTTGTGGAAATCCATCGGATAAGGTTTCTGCTACTTGGAGCATCTGCTCCAGATTGTCAGGCCTTGGCATGATGTCTCCTTGCAAATAATCACTATTGAATACAGAGTATTCCGGGTGTGCATTCCAATCTCTATCGTAAGTCATTACATGGGCACTATTACCGTTCAGACTTCTGTTGTTACATACCCATATATAGTAAGCTTTGCCGTTGAAACACCATATTTTATAGTCAGTAAGGCTGTTTTGCCCTTTCGGTATAGGTAACAATTCTTCTGCTATAACGCAAGGAGTCATGTGTTTGTAATGAGGTTCTGCGTGCAGCGCCCCTATGTTTTTGCGATGTAACCAGTTGTCCATCAGTTGAAGCAGTTCCTGTTTTTGTTTTTTATCCAATTCTGACTTGTGAATGATTCGGTTTGTACCTTTTCCATCGCCGTTATTCGCTTTGATGATGCAATGTTCAGGAATTGCATTCCAATCCACCTCTTTTACATCATACCAGACAGCATACAATTGGACTAATGTGTTACCTAATCCTTTCTGCTTGATATATTCACGTACTTTGTATTTGTCTGCTAATTCCGTCCAGCAAGACGTGTCTGCGTATAGTTTTGCCCAAAGAATCTTTTCATTCAAATCACGGGGCTCTATTAAGTTACATTTTCGATGAAAGACATAATAGTAACGCATCATAATTAGAGCCTTCGGATAATGATTTCCAAGCCACTCACATAGCATTATGATGGGGGCGAAGAGAAGGCGTGTGGACTTATGTAGTGTAGGATGGAACATGTTAATAGAATGTTTTTAATAAATAATCCATAGCTTGTTTACTATAAGCACATCGTCCTTCGATGCCCAAACGGCTGGTGGATACATTTGGCGTTTTATTTTCGATGTACAGGTTGGGAACGAATACTGTTCGCAAACCGCACTTTTGTACCAACTCGGCAAAGTATATTTCTTCTCCGTACAAGAAACACGGATATTGGAGCGGTATGTTCTGTTGCACAAACGCTTGTGTGAAAAGGAAGAACGAACCATTTCCCGCATAGATGTCCATATTCTGTGTGATGTGGTTCTTTTTGTTGCGTTGCAGTTGTGTGAGTTTATGTGCTGAATGTCTGTATAAACGATACAAATTAGGATGTGCGTAAAGGAAGTGCAATAATTGTATTTTCGCTTTACTATACCGATAGATCGCCTGTGGGTTTTCCTCTGTGTTTCGGCAAGCAGAATAGATACGTGGAACGATCCAGCCTATGCCGGTTGTTGGTAGAGCGTTTAATTCTCCAAAGAAATCTTCCGCTAAAATAATATCTACATTACTGATAATAGTATAGTCGTAGGCTTTCGCCTTCTCGTTGTATATTGGTAATGCTCCGCCTAAATAGCCTTTGTTATCTAGCCCGTTATCTACTATCTCAACATCAACCTGCATCGTATCTTTTACTTGCTCTGCTGCACGACGCACGGACTCCAAAAAGGCTTGGAGTTCTTTATTGGAATGATATGTAACTGCTATGACCAGTATTTTCTTCATCTTATTTCTGTAGCAGTATTTCTACAATGCGTTCAGCTGTATGTCCATCCCAAAGAGGTGGGATAGCGCCTTCCTTCCATTTTCCGGCGTATAAGGTCTTGAGTGCTGGAGCAATATTATCAGGGTTAGTGCCGATGAGCTCATTGGTGCCTATTGTGCACGTCTCCGGGCGTTCAGTATTGTCACGCAGCGTGATGCAAGGCACACCCATCACGGTGGTTTCTTCCGTGATGCCACCCGAATCGGTAACAACCGCGCGAGCATGTTTGACCAGATAATTGAATTCCAGATATCCGAGCGGATCGACAATATGCAAATTATCAGCATGAATGCCTAAATCATGGAATATGCGTGCTGTACGTGGGTGAATGGGGAACACAATAGGCTCATTTTCCACATTACTTGTTATTTGATTAACGAGGTTACGCAGTTTGTCTGCTTCATCTACGTTAGCCGGACGATGTAACGTCATTACGATATATCGCTTCTCTTGTAATTTTAACTCATCAAAGACCTCTGGTTTGATAAATCGATGTTTGTTCGCATAGAGCGTATCAATCATTACATTACCTACGAAATGAATACGGTCTTCGCTGACACCGGCGTTACGCAAGTTCTCATTGGCTACTTCAGATGTTGTGAAATAGAAATCAGCCAAACAATCTGTCACCATACGATTAATCTCCTCAGGCATTGTCAGATCCCAAGAACGGATACCAGCCTCGATATGTGTCAAGCGGGTATTCAGTTTCTTGGCAACAATGGAGCAAGCCATGGTAGAAGTGACATCACCAACCACCAATACCAAATCTGTTGGATGTGCCATTAATTCTTTCTCAAAAGCAATCATGATGGCAGCTGTTTGTTCGGCTTGTGTGCCTCCTCCGCATCCAAGGTTAGCATCCGGCATCGGAATGTTCAACTCATCGAAGAACATGTCCGACATGTTCTTGTCATAGTGTTGTCCGGTATGAACCAGACGATACCGGATATTTTTTCCTTCGGCTTGCGCCTTTTGGAGAGCGTGTATCAGGGGTGCAATTTTAATAAAGTTCGGCCGTGCGCCGGCAATCAGTGTGATATGCATATTGTACTATTTTAATGTCTTAAAGGAGTTGGCAATTGTTTCAATGGCATAGGGTGTAACATCTATTGGTGTGTTGGCTGTGTAATTGCCTGTCAGGTATTGCTCGAAGACTGGTTGGTTAAAGTGTGCTTTGTCGCAGTGGAATATAGGACGCTTGGTAATGCCATAATCAATCAATTTGGACGGCAGTTGCGTGTTGTTGTTGTTTCCTATATTTACCAGAAAATCGCATTGGCTTAATTCATAAATAAGTTGTTTGCGTTCTACGCCATACTGAATCTCCAAACGATTCCCTAATACGTCGTGATATGTGTTGAGTATAGCATCTGTATATGGATCCTTGTGCCGCAGATAGATACGGAATAGGAATGGTTTGCTTTCTTTCGCTAGATATTCCAATAAGAACTCCGGATTGCGGATGTCTTGATAGAAAACGCCAGCATACGCAAATGTGGGAATCGCATTCTTCTTATAGGTGGCGATTGGTGTGGCAGCGAAATTGAAACCTTGCGGAATAATGTGTATTTTATCGGTTTCAATCACTTTCATGTATGCCGGAATAGCCGCTTCCATAGGTAATGTCAGATAGTCATAATATTTATACACCCATTTCTCCAACCAATGCAAATAGACAGCCCTTGGGGTTTGCTGACTTCCAGAGAATGGATCGCCACTATCTGCAATAAAACGAGTATTTGGCAGTATGTGCTTCCTGCGGTACAAAGCTCCGGCCAAGATATCCATAAATGGGGTGGAGAGTGCTATGAACAAGTCTGTATCCGGCTCAATGATAAGTTGTTGTGCTATTCTTGGCGCGTAGCGCAATAGGTTTCCTGCCAGCAGATATTCCACTAAGAAACGATGAGCGCTGAATAACTTCTGCTTCCACTTCTTTGTGGATGTCAGGGACAGACCTGTTTGTTCGGTTTGGCCTGGTTGCCGCTGATATAAGTCAAGAATCTGAATTTGGAAACCATACTTTTCTTCCTTCGCCTTATAATCAAAGTCTTGCACGCGAGTGAGAACGCTCACTTGCACTGCATCTCCTTGTCGTGCCAGTTCACGAGCTAATTCAAAAGCCCTGAAGGCCCTTGGGTGCAACTCTGGATAAAAGCAAGATGTCAGAATATGAATCTTCATGCGATGGATTTTTCTTTAGAGTGGTAGATGATGACCAAAAACATCGACAGCCAGAATAGCGGAAGCATACTCAGCGTGCGAGAGAAGATACTATAACACAAATACTGAATAAACAGCAAACAGATAAACATGTAACGCTTATCCAGCATAGTTAGTTTTTTAACTGCATACAATGCATAGGTGATGATAATCAAGAATAGTACGCCTCCAACAATACCAAGCCCGATAAAGGATTCCAAGATGCTGTTGTGCGCATATTCGCCTTTAATAAAAAACGAATATCCGATAATGGGACTGTCGGTAAAATGCTCCCAAGCTTGTTGGTAAAGTATATCACGATTGCTTGTTACGCCTCCCGTCATGGCCTCTTGGTTGTATAAACTATTGTACAAACGTTCCATTGAGTGATTGTTATATTGAACAAGTACATCATTTACAACAGGGAGTGTCAAATAAATTACCAATATCAATATTGGGATGACAATAAAAAGTGTTCTTCTATGCCCTTGCAGATACATGTATGCCAATACGCAAACTATCAACGCAACAATTGCACCACGCGAACCCGCTGCGATTGATATAAATAACCCTGCCAGTATGGCAAAGATGCTCAGTAGTTTGTGCCATAATCGAATATCATCCTGATGCCACAGGGTTATTGCCAATATGGTGATACTTGTTCCCAAATGACCAAATGCAATTGTATCCATTGATTCATTTCCCATAAACCGTCCATCTGAACCCAGATATTCCAAAGCCTTGCCGGTAAAGATATAGTTCAGGCTTACTACGCCCATCGTCAAAAATATTAACAAGAGTCCCAAATTCAATCGTTTGGTATCTATTAGATCCCATCGGAAGAAGCGTAATCCATAAAAAGGAATGATAGCCGCATTGGCATATAAAAACACAGCCGCAAACGGGTTCGTTACAATCTCTTGTTCTACGTTTGCAATCATAAAGTCATAAAACAGCCGTGCGAAATATAACCATACATACAATTGCACTATCCAGGAAATTCTTCCTATCTGTTGATACGGAATAATTCCTTTGTGCGATTGGAGAGCAATGACAAACAGAAAGGCCACAAATATCAATATATAATATATACTTTTGAATAATGCAAAGTTGCTACTTTGTGGCAGGTAAGAGAACCCGTCGTAAGCAAATAGAGCAAACAGAATGAACCATTGCAATCCAACCAATATGCGTTCTTTGTTAATCATCTCTTTAAGCATTTGCTCCATTTTTGACGTTGCTCCTCGCTGCGGATATAGGTGCCTGCCGGACGACCTTGTTTTTGCATCACGTATTCATTGGATTTTATACGCAATTGAAATGCTTTTTCCGAATAAGGACGATCTTCTGTCAAATGTAAATATACTGCCTGGCGAATATATTTGTCATGTGTGTGCGGACAAGCCTGATGTATTCGGTAATGGATGTCGTTTTCTTCGCCATATAAGAAAATGTTTTCGTCAAACAGGCCTGCTTTTTCAATCATGGATTTACGTACACAAAAACAAGCTCCACAGAAATACATGTACCGCCAGCAGAATATATTCAGCCGATTAGCAAGAACGCCTCCGAATAAGCGTAGAAAGCCATTATAATGATTCAGCAAGGAAAACGATGTGCCTCGTTTACCGCGTTCGTTAATGACTTGACGGAAACCGCAGAGAGCCAAAAGTGAATCGTTATTATATTGTGTTACGATTGATTGTAGTGAGATATCCACTAATCGTACATCAGGATTCATAATCATAATGACCGGTGCTTGGGCATGAAGAATGCCGATATTATTGCCCTGGCCATAGCCTCCATTCAGCGTGTTGTGAAAGATGCGTACGCGGTCGTTATATAGCGTAACGAGCTTCGCTTGCATTTGGGTAAAATTACGACTGTCATTATCTACGACAATAACTTCCAGTGCTTCACCCAAATCATTTTTTGCAAAAAGGGATGCCAAACAATTGTAAATGTCCGGCTCGGAATTATAGGTAACAATGATGACTGACAATTTTTTCATATCTCCCATAATTCTTTAATTACTACACTTGGCCATTTCCAGTTCTGGTAGGCTAATTGTGCTAATCCAGGAGCCAGTATCAAGGCGATAAGTCCCATTGAGAACGGACACAGGAACATCCATAACAGAAATACGGTTGCGGCACCACTGACTAAAGACGGGATGAAAAACGGAATCCGATTGTCTGCCATGATAAACCCTGCAGATTGTGCATGATTGTGCTCTAAGAAAGCCACAATTAACGCCAATACCAATAGAGGAGTGGGTAAGAATGAGGTTTGACTATTAATTACATTCAACACCCAATCGCCAACACCAATCCACAGGCATCCGCCCAATGCAAATATAACAGTGTATGTCAATGTGCAACGAATGTAATATGTACGTAATTGTATAATATCGTTAGAAGCACGACATTGGGCCAGACGTGGAGTGTATGCCGTATACCAAACCATGCTGCACCGTGCCAATACATCCATTACCTGCATCGTGATGCCGTACATCGCTATTTCATCCAAGGTCAAGAATGCGGCTCCAATCAGAATCGCAGACTTATTAACCAAGAATCCTCCCAAGTATGTCATCCCAACCTTTGTGGCATTCGGAGAGATGGCCTCCAAGATAGATTTGGGGTCTTGTGCTTCCGTTTCCGCCAATTTATTCTTCAATGCAGAGGTGAAAAACACCCGATATGCCAATACCCGTCGTATGATGGTTGCGACCAATTGAGAAGAGACCACAGCCACCAATCCAAAACCTAAATAGATAAGTCCGATGGCCAAGCCGATATAAATCAATTGACTAAGAATGTTGATTTGCTGGATGCGTGTGATATAGCCTTTCCCTGTCAGTAAGGCATCGTAATAGAAAGTGTACAGATTGTAGCAGTTAATGGCAATTAACAATATCCATGCAATCAGTGCATCTTGACGGTCACCCGAATACTTTTGCAGAATATAATAGAAATACGCAGTGCCGATTGTTGCAAGCAATATCCAGACCGCTAATGCCATCCAACGGTAAAAGTGCTGCATGGCTATCAGACAACCTTTCAACAGGCTATAATCCACCTCTGCTTCTACTTTCGTATGCTCTACGCCATTACGTTGCAGAGTCTTTACTCCGGAGAAGATATAACTAATATTCCTTGCAAAAGTGGGGCGGAAACCAAAATCAAGCAATAAGACAAGTGCCGTAATGGTTTGGAATATATTCCAAATACCCACAGTCTCTTGTGGCATTTTGTTGAGAATGAATGGCAGCAGCAACACGCTTGCACCAATCATAAACACTGTGCCAGCATAGCTCCATGCAATCTCTTTTTTTCCAATATGTTCGACCTTCTCTTCCAATACTTGATTAGAATGTTGTTTTTAGAATGCAAGTTTCAGTTCTTTTCGGCAAATCCATACAGCGATGATGCAAGAAACAAAGAAACACATCCCTATAACAAATATCATCCGATGCGGACCTGCCGGACGTTCAGGGACACTCGCACTTTGAATGGTTGTATAGATAGGTGTGTTTTCCTGCAATTTCGTTTGGGCAGTCAGATATTGTTTTTGAAAAGAGGTGTAGGCTGTTTGACGAAGATTCATTTCATCTTCCAAATTTTTCGCTTGAATTTTGTATTGCTCAAGATGGAGATTACTATGACTATCTACGTAACTGATGTAATTACGGCTTGCCGTCAGATAGTCTTCGTGAGCTTTGGTGAGCAAGCCATCGTAATATTCCATATCGGATCGTGCCTTTTGCGTGTGATAGTCGGTCATAAATGCCTGCAAATGCACCCTGATAGAATCGGCTACAGCAGCACAAACAAAGGGATCTTGGTCTTGCACCGTGATGGAAATAACATTGGTTCGTCTGTCTACTGCACAACTGATTTTGTCACGCATGATTCCTATTGCACTCCATTGCCGTTTGTTCATCCAAAAAACATCCAACTCATTACCGGTAGCATTGGGATTTCCTCCTTGTTTCTTGAACGCACCAGGGGTGAGCAGTGATTTTGTTTTTCGCAATGCAACGGTCCAGAACGGATAACGTTGGTGTTTCGTCAAATATGTGTAATAGTTACCGTAATCCTTTCCGTCTGAAGAGGTGATAGAGATATCAAACAGCCCCGTTAGAAAGTCGGTTGACTTTATTACATCCGGATACAAGGTTGGATAGATGGCATCTTCGGAAGGCGTGTCCAAATCAAATCCGAAATTGCTTGCCAATGAACCCAATGCTCCTGCGGTGCCCATGGATTGGGATTCCGGTGCCAAAACAATAGAACAACGATAATATCTTGGGACACAGAGAATCAGTAAAGCAGATACGACAAAAGTAATAGGTATCGCCCAATAGAAAATCTTTCGTTTTTCTCTGAGGCGTTGTGCCATCTCAATGAGATTGATGACATTTGCATTATCAGCCTGTTCCATAGGGATAAGATTATTTTGAGGAGTTGATTATGAGGGTTGTGATGGTGGCGGCGACGCTGGCGAGAGAGGCAGATGCAGATGCAATGCTGACCCACTGCGCGGCATTGGACGCTTGCCGTTCGGGTTTGCTGGGCACAACGATTTCGCAGCCCGGAGTAATCTTTGCCGAGCAGGCGGGAGCCACTTTACCATTGGCATAAATCACATAGGCTTTGCTGCGGCGTGCCATATTGCTGTAACCACCAGCCTGATTGATATAGTATCTTGCTTTCTTTCCGCTGATGTAACTAACGGTGTTGGGGTAGAGCACTTCGCCGTTAATCTTGACCGTGGTATTTTGAGTCGGGATAATCAATACATCTCCCTCACGCAACACGATATCTTCGTTACTTCCCGGATTCTTCAAAGCTGCAGCAAGGTCAATGCCGACAAAGTATGTATTTCCGAGATCCAGTTTTTCGATGTTGACAGAGTCTTTCGAACTGGCTGCCTTGTTCATCTTGAGCAGTTGCTGACGACGGATGCGTTCTTCTTCCGTGATTGTGCGTTGGAGACGTGCGCCGTTGATATGGGCATGGGCGGTGATACCTCCTGCCGCCTTGACCAAATCGCTCAATCGGTCATCCTGTGTCTTCATGGTGTAGGTTCCTTCGAAGAGGATTTCACCACGCACTTGCACATTCATCTGTTTGCCGAAAGCGGGGCTTTGCCGAACAAACACTTCGTCAAAGGGTTTCAGCTGGAAACCTTTGTCGGTGATAGCCATGTCCTGCTCAATAGTTACGGTGAAAGTTTCCGATTTTATCTGGCTCTCTTCGGTTGCGGACGGATCAATCACACGACGAGATACATCCACTTTGCTGGTAGATGCGCGCTCGGTGAGTCCTCCGGCGCGAAGAATCAGGTCTTCGACACGTTCATTTTCGGCATAAGCAAAGGTATCGGGGTGGAAGACTTCCCCATGAATAACCACATACTGACGGCTGAGTTGCTCATGCTTGCTGGGGATGAAGAGTTCGTCTTCGTTTCGAAGTTCGATATCTTCCGCATTCCCTGCAAGAATATCTTCTAAATCCAAGGGAATGGCTTGGTAGGTGCGATCCAATTTCATGCGATAGAGCACGCCGCGTTCAAGGTATGCTTCTTCCATTGCTCCGTCTGCCATGCCGATGAGTTGGCTAATGGTATGCAGTTCTTCGCTCAAGCCATATTGTCCGGGGCGGAAGACGGCACCTTGAATAGCCACCGTGTTTTGGAAACGCGGCAGAATGCTATCTACTGCCACAGAGTCTCCATCCATCAGGGCAAAGGATTCGAACTGTTCGTTTCTAACCGTGGAAACGCTCATTGCACCCTGGTTCTTGCGATTAACACGCACAGCCGCTGTGTAGGCATCGCCACTGAAACCACCCGCCAGTTGCAAAAGTGCGGCAATGGTTTCTCCCTGTCTCATTTCATACGACATAGGGCGTTTGACTTTGCCGGAAACGGTAACCAGTTCTTCATACGCTCCGACTACGACAATATCGCCATCGTTCAGGCGTTCGTTAGCAGAGGATGCACCTTGCGTCAGATAGGCATAGAGGTCTGCCGTGTTTGCCAATTGGTTGTTTCTATAGATACGAATGGAACGGAGTGTACCCGTTTCAGTGATGCCTCCCGCGGCATAAAGGGCAGAGAAGACATTGGCAAATGCACTGAGTTGGTAACTACCCGGCATGTTTACTTCGCCCATTACTTGTACGGAGATGGAACGTGTCTGTCCGAGCGAGAGCATAATCTGACTGCCCTGATAGCGTGTTCCGATGGTATTCTTAAGGCGTCGTGTAGCCTCCTGAATAGTAAGTCCGCCGAGATGAACAGGTCCGTATCCTTCAAAGATGATTGTGCCATCCGGACTGATGGTGTTTCTCACACTGAGTTGTCCAGCTCCGTAGATGTCAATGATGACTTCATCGCCTGCCCCCAGCGTGTAATTCTGAGGCGTTGCCTGATTCATGGACGGTGAGAAGCCTTTTCCTGCACGGCGGAAGATGTCATGTCCGTAGATGGATGATGCTTTCTCCGATAACTGTTCGTTCATACCAGCCCAGTCAAAGGTTTCGCCATTATCCTCACGGAGTGTGGAATTCCGATTGTTTTTATCGGAAGATTGTGCATTATCGGCTGCGGCTTGCTGCCATTCTTTCTGCAGACGCTGCAGTTGCTCAACCGTTGCTCCACGGCGAACGAGTTCTTTCGCCATATCGGTAGTGGAGAGTCCTTGCTCTTTGTAGGAGAGCGCAATCTTTATAACTTCCTGGTCGGAAAGGGACTGCGCCAGAAGAACGGCGGCAAAGGTAGTGATGAGTAATACGGAAATAAATCGTTTCATGTGTATCATGTTTAGTCGCGACGGAAGATGTCGCGGGTGTATACTTTCTGTTTCACATCGTCCAAAGATGTATCGTATCGGTTTGCGATGATGGCCTGCGCCTGCTGCTTGAATGCAACGAGATCGTTGACGACAAGCGAACCGAAGAAGGTTGTTCCGTCAGGCAGGGTGGGTTCGTAGATGATGACTTGCGCCCCTTTTGCTTTCACGCGCTTCATGATACCCTGAATGCTGGACTGGCGGAAATTGTCGGAATTGGATTTCATGGTAAGGCGATAGACACCGATGACACAGGGTTTCTGCTCCGCGCCAAACTGGTTATGCTCAGAATAACTATACCATCCCGCCATCTGCAAGACACGGTCGGCGATGAAATCCTTGCGCGTACGATTGCTTTCCACAATGGCACCAATCAGGTTTTCGGGTACATCCTGATAGTTTGCCAACAACTGCTTGGTATCTTTGGGCAGGCAATAACCTCCATAGCCGAACGAAGGATTATTGTAGTGGGAACCGATACGCGGGTCAAGGCATACGCCCTGAATAATGTCTTGTGTGGAAAGCCCCTTCATTTCGGCATAGGTATCCAATTCATTAAAATAACTTACGCGCAGTGCGAGGTAGGTGTTCGCAAACAATTTGACCGCTTCGGCTTCGGTTGCCCCCATGAAAAGAGTAGGGATATTATCTGCAATAGCACCTTGTTGCAAGAGTTCGGCAAAACGATGCGCCCCCTGACGGAGATGGTCGTCTTGTTGATTAAAACCGACGATGATACGCGAAGGATACAGGTTGTCATACAAAGCCTTGGATTCGCGGAGGAATTCCGGTGCGAAAATGATATTGTGCGAGCCGGTTTTCTGACTGACCGTCTCGGTGAATCCTACCGGAATGGTGGACTTGATAATCATAATCGCATCGGGATTGGCATCTATGACCTGACGAATGACAGACTCCACAGCCGAGGTGTCGAAATAGTTTTTCTGCGGGTCGTAGTTGGTGGGTGCAGCGATAACGACCATTTCGGCTTCGCTGTACGCTTTGGGTGCATCCAGTGTAGCAGAAAGGTCCAGATGCACGGGATTGCCTTTTTCATCTTTGCCCTGCTCCAAATACATTTCTATGTAATCGTCCTGTATGGTGCTTTGGCGGCGGTTGATTTTATCCACCCGTTCGGGTACAATATCCACGGCAACAACATGATTGTGCTGCGCCAACAATGTGGCGATGGAAAGCCCGACGTATCCTGTTCCTGCAACTGCGATTTTCATTATTTTGCTATTTTGATTTGTATTGATTGTAACTCGACGATACCCCGATAATAACCGCTTTATCTATCGTATATCTAACGTATATCTAACGTGTATCTATCGTATATCTATCGTGTATCTATCGTATATCTATCGTGTATCTATCGTATATCTATCGTGTATCTAACGTATATCTATCGTGTATCTAACGTATATCTATCGTGTTTAACTCGGAGAGAGTCGCTTACAAACGGCTATCTACAACGGAACGATCCACGAAATTCTTTACATCGAAGACAACGGCACCCTGATCGTGATACTTCTTGAAATCGAAGGTGCGGAACTGATCGTGGCTGACACATGCGATAACTGCCTGATAGGGTTTGTCAGGGTCAATGGCCGGAATAAGGTCTTTGCCATATTCGTGCTTAACAACAGCAGGCGATGCCCACGGGTCGTAAATATCCACGCGGCAGCCGAACTCCTCCAATTCAGTGGCAATGTCCACGACTTTGGTATTGCGGCAGTCGGGACAATTCTCTTTGAAGGTCACGCCGAGAATAAGGACATTGGCATCCTTTACTTTCTGATCCTTCTGAATCATGAGTTTCAGCACCTTATCGGCAATGAACTTGGAGATGGAGTTGTTGACAGCACGTCCGGAAAGGATGACATGCGGTTCGTAACCCAGCGACTTGGCTTTGTGCGCCAGATAATACGGATCGACGGAGATACAGTGCCCACCGACCAATCCAGGACGGTATTTGAGGAAGTTCCACTTGGTTCCCGCCGCCTCGATGACATCGTTGGTGTCAATGCCGACACGGTCGCAAATAAGAGCGAGTTCGTTCATAAACGAGATATTGACATCGCGCTGCGAGTTCTCCACCGCTTTTGCCGCTTCCGCCACCTTCATGTTCGGTGCGCGGTGCGTGCCATTGAGAAGGATAGAGTTGTAGAGTGCATCCACGAGGTCTGCCACTTCGGGCGTGGAACCAGAGGTGATTTTCTTGATTTTTGTAAGCGTGTTGACTTTATCACCCGGATTGATGCGTTCGGGGCTATAGCCGCAGAAGAAGTCATGGTTAAACTTCAGGCCTGAATTCTTTTCCAATACAGGCACGCAGTCTTCCTCGGTGCAACCCGGATAAACAGTGGATTCGTAGATGACAATGTCGCCACGGTTGAGCGTTTTTCCGATGGTTTCGGAGGCTTTGAGCAGCGGCGTAAGGTCGGGGTTGTTGAAACGGTCAATGGGGGTAGGCACCGTGACGATATATGTATTTGCCTGCTTCAACTCTTCGGGATCGGATGTGAATGTGAGACCAATTTTACCGGTAGATTTGAAGGCGTCGCAAGCCTGCTTCATTCCAACAAGGTCTGCTTCCAAGGTGTGGTCTTTTCCTTCTTTCAGTTCGTCCACACGACCTTGAAAAACATCGAAGCCGATGACGCGGTATTTCTTACCATACTCAATTGCCAACGGGAGGCCCACATAGCCAAGGCCTATAACCGCAATAACTCTGTCGTTAAGTTTCATACTATAAGTGAATTAAATATCATTTTCTTCGTTTATTGAGCCTATTTTACCAAAAATAGCGCGCAAAGGTACAAAAAAGAAATGGTCCGTGCAAGTTTTTCAAAGAAAAAATAGAAAAAAATGATAATAATTTGCACAGGTAAAAAAAAGTTTGTATCTTTGCACGATAAATTGCGTAGTTTGTACTCAAACGAAAAGACAGATAATGAAAAGATTCAAATTATGGAACACGCTAACCGGATGGTTTGTATTCGCCATTGCGGCAGCGACTTACCTGCTGACCCTTGAGCCGACGGCTTCGTTTTGGGACTGCGGAGAGTTCATTTCGAGTGCTCATAAACTGGATGTGGGTCACCCTCCCGGAGCACCGTTTTTCATGTTGATGGGACATTTCTTCTCGCTGTTTGCGAGCGATGTGAGCCATGTTGCGATGTGCGTGAATGCGCTGTCGGCATTGGCAAGTGCGTTTACGATATTGTTCCTGTTCTGGACAATAACGGCTTTGGCGCGCAAGCTGGTGAATACGGATACGGTGGCACGCGGAATTGGCGTGCTCGGTGCCGGTGCAGTGGGCGCATTGGCCTATACGTTCAGCGACACATTCTGGTTCTCGGCCGTTGAAGGTGAAGTGTATGCTTCATCATCGCTGTTTACGGCAGTGGTGTTCTGGCTGATATTGAAATGGGATGAACATGCGGAAGAAGAGGGTTCGGACAAATGGCTGATACTGATTGCCTATCTGATGGGACTGAGTATAGGTGTACACTTGCTGAACCTGCTGACGATTCCGGCGATAGTGATGGTGTATTACTTTCGCAAATACGAGTTTTCGTGGAAAGGCATCTTCGGCGCTTTTGGTGCTGCGGTTGCGTTGCTGGCGTTCATATTATATGGTATCATTCCCGGATTCCCGACTATTGCGGGCTGGTTTGAACTGTTGTTTGTCAATACGTTAGGCTGTCCGTTCAATACGGGTGTGTTTGTTTATATCGTGCTGACCATTGGAGCCATTGTGTGGGCAATCCATGAGACATTAGAAGATAAGAGCAAAGTGCGTGAGGCTTTGGCTTGCGTGCTTGTGTTTGCGTTATCCGGTGCTGCGTTCCTGTTTGAGAAATGGTGGATTGGCGTGTTGCTTTCAGCGGCTGCATTGGCATTGCTGTTGAGCAAAAAAGACCTGCTTTCCGCTCGTTGGCTGAACACTATAACGATGATGATAGCGATGGTGCTGGTGGGTTACAGCAGTTATGCCGTGCTGGTAATCCGTTCGACGGACGACCCACCAATGGACCAGAACTCGCCGGATAATGTGTTCAGTCTGAAATACTATCTGAACCGCGAACAGTACGGCGACCGTCCGTTGTTCTACGGACAGACATATAATGCTCCTGTGGAACTGGAAATACGCGGTAATATGTGTATTCCGGTGGAGAAAAAAGGACATGCCCAATATGCTCCTGCTCCGGCAGTGGAAGGCGAGAAAGACCACTATGTGATAACGGGCTACAAGACAAATTATGTCTTCATGAAACAATTCTGCATGTTGTTCCCGCGTATGTATTCTTCGGACGGGCGACATGTGCAAGCATACAAAGAGTGGGCCAACGTGAAGGGCAAACGAATCAAGTATGACTATTGCGGTCAACAGAAGACAGAATACTGCCCGACTTTCGCAGAAAATCTGCGATTCTTCTTCCGTTATCAGGTGAATTTCATGTATTGGCGCTACTTTATGTGGAACTTCTCCGGCCGTCAGAACGATTTGCAGAGTTACGGTGATGTCAGCAAAGGCAACTGGATTAGCGGTATTCCATTCATTGACAAGATGTTAGTGGGTGACCAATCGCTGTTGCCGACAGAACTGAAAGAGAATAAAGGACACAATGTATATTACATGCTTCCGCTGTTGCTGGGTATTATCGGTATCATTTGGCAAATAGGCAAAATGAAAGAAACGAACGGAAAAGTACAACAAGAAGGGTGGAAATCATTCACGCTGACATTCCTGTTGTTCTTCCTGACCGGTTTGGCAATTGTGGTTTATTTGAACCAAACGCCCTACCAGCCGCGTGAGCGTGACTACGCATACGCAGGCTCTTTCTATGCATTCTGTATCTGGATCGGCTTGGCCGTACTCGCCTTGACTGATGCTATTGAGCGAATGACGAAGAGCGAAACCTCTCGTGCGGTTCTGACATTCTTGGGTGTATTGGTATGTTTGCTCGTGCCGGCACAAATGGCATCGCAGAACTGGGATGACCACGACCGTTCAGAGCGCTATTCATGCAGAGATTTCGGAGCCAACTATTTGAAATCGTGTGAAGAACAGGCTATCTTGTTCTCGAACGGCGATAATGACACCTTCCCGTTGTGGTATAATCAAGAAGTGGAAGAAGTTGGGCAGGATATACGTGTCTGCAACTTGAGTTATTTGCAGACAGATTGGTATATCAGCCAAATGAAACGTCCTTACTACGAGAGTAAAGGTCTACCAATCACATGGGAATACAAGGACTTTATGCCCGGTACGAATGAGGTGGTTTGGGTGGATGACAAAATCCATTCGCCGATTTCCGTAGAAACAGCATTCGAGTTCCTGAAAATGGATGATCCGCGTACGAAGAAAGACGGAGAAAACTACATCCCATCGAAACAGCTATACGTGGATGGTCCTGAAGGCCAAAAGATTATGCTGAAAGAAGCAAGGCGTTTCACTCGTTCGGAAATGATGATTATGGAGATGCTTGAACAAAATAATTTTGAGCGTCCGATGTATTTTGCCGTAACGGTGGGAGATGATTACTATCTCGGACTTCGTCCCTACTTCGAACTGACAGGCTTGGCATATCAAGTGACGCCTAATCGCAGTTCGGACGGCCAACCTCGCGTGAATACGGAGAAAATGTATGAGAACATGATGCATAAGTTCCAATACGGCAATATGAACAAACCCGGTATCTATATTGACGAGAACCTGATGCGAATGTGCCATACCCACCGCATGATGTTTGCAGAATTGGCAGAAGCATTGCTGCGCGAAGGTCAGAAAGAGAAAACAAAAGAGGTGTTGGATTATGCAGACGAAATGCTGCCTCCCTATAATATTCCGTATGATTACACTTCCGCATCCATGGCATCCCTGTACTTTATGCTGGGTGAGTATGACAAAGGAAATGAAATTATGAAGGCTGTTGCAAAAAACAGCACAGAATATCTGGTTTGGGGTGATACCCTGCAAAAAGACCAAAAGAGGTCTGTACAAAATACACTGCAACAACATTTGGCAATTTTAGGTTCCGTGCTTCGTGCATGTGAAATATATGGTCAAATGGAAGTTGTGGACGAATACTATCCAATCTATCAAACATATGCACAACGTTGATTCTATACCTGTACTGCTGCTGACAGGTTATCTGGGGAGCGGCAAAACGACACTGCTCAACCGAATACTGACAAACCAAAAAGGTATCCGATTTGCGGTGATTGTGAATGATTTGGGTGAAGTGAACATAGATGCCGAACTGATTCAAAAAGGCGGCGTTGTATCGCAAAAAGACGAGAACTTGGTTGCTCTGCAAAACGGCTGTATCTGCTGTACACTGAAGATGGATTTGATACAGCAATTGCATGATTTGTGCGTGGCACGGCAATTTGACTACATTGTGATAGAGGCAAGCGGGATATGTGAGCCTGCCCCGATTGCACAAACGATTTGTCAGTATCGTCGAATGGTTCCGTTCACGGAGGATCCGTATCCGAAACTGGACTGCATCGTTTCTGTGGTAGATGCACTGCGTTTGCGGGATGAATTTGATATGGGTAAGGCTTTGGAACAGAAGAACCTAGAAGAGGATGATCTTGCGTCGCTGGTTATTCAGCAAATTGAGTTCTGCAATTTGATACTATTGAATAAAGCGAGTGAGATATCTGTGACAGAAAGAGAAAAACTGAAGCAGATTATACGTGCTATTCAGCCCACAGCCGAGATCATAGAAACGGACTATTGTGATATTCCTTTCGAGAAATTGCTGAATACGGGATTGTTCCGTTTTGATGATGTGGCAGGTAGTGCGGCATGGATACAAGGTGTGGAAGGTGCAGTGGATGATGATGACGACGAAGACGAACATGAGCATCATCATCACGAGCATCATCATGACCATAATGAGGAAGAAGGTGAGGCGGATGAATATGGCGTGAGTACATTTGTCTATTATCGTCGCAGACCGATGAACTTGGGTCGCTTTGATGATTTTGTGGCTCGACTCTGGCCCAAAAACATTATCCGTTGCAAGGGAATGTGCTATTTTGCAGATGAATACGACATGTGTTATCTTTTTGAACAAGCAGGCAGACAATTCAACCTCAAACAAGCAGGTGAGTTTTATGCGACCATGCCCAAAGAGGAACTGATGGAGATGATGGCACAAGACCCGATTCTGCGGCGTGACTGGGATGAACAATATGGTGACAGGATGCAAAAACTGGTATTCATCGGGCAACATATGGACACGCAATTCATAGAAGAAGCGCTGGACAATTGCTTGGAGTAAAAACAAATAACAAGAGTAACAATCAAAATCATTATTTATATGAAAGTCAATTATTTGAAGCAGAGACATATCGGTCTCAGCGAAGAAGAGAAACAGCAGATGCTTGCTGAAGTAGGAGTAAAGTCAATGGAAGAGTTGATCGAGCAGACAATGCCGAAAGACATCCTTTTGAAAGAACCTTTGGATTTGGATGAACCTCTTACGGAACAGGAGCATCTGGACAGCATTTCTGATATGGCAGCCAGCAATCTTCCGTATAAAAGTTTGATTGGTCGCGGTTGGTATGGTACCATTACGCCTGCTGTTATTCAACGCAATGTGCTGGAGAATCCCGTTTGGTACACCAGTTATACTCCGTATCAAGCTGAGGTGAGTCAAGGTCGTTTGGAAGCATTATTTGTTTTCCAAACAATGGTTAGTGATTTGACAGGTCTTCCACTTGCCAACTGCTCGTTGCTGGATGAGGCGACCTCTGCTGCCGAAGCCGTGACAATGATGCGTAACCTGCGCTCACGCGACCAGGTAAAAAATGGTGTGAAGAAAGTGTTTGTGGATGAAAAGATTTTCGAGAACACCTTGAGCGTAATGAATACTCGTGCCGCAGGTCAAGACATTGAATTGGTGCGTGGCAGTTACGCTGCTTTCACCCCGACAAGTGAATATATGGGAGCCATTGTACAACTGCCTAACGCAGATGGTTCGATTGAGGATTATGAAGGTTTTATTGATGCTTGTCATCAGGCAGGGCTGAAAGTGACGGTGATTGCCGATTTGATGGCAATGGCACTGCTAAAACCGTTGCAAGCAGATATCGTTTGCGGAACGGCACAACGCTTTGGTCTTCCGATGGGCTTTGGTGGTCCGACCGCAGGATATATGGCAACGAGAGACGAGTACAAACGTGAAATGCCTGGCCGTATTATCGGTTTGAGTAAGGATGCGTATGAGCATCCGGCATTCCGCCTTGCACTGCAAACCCGTGAGCAGCATATCAAACGCGAAAAAGCGACATCGAACATCTGCACTGCTGAAGCCCTGTGCGCAATGATGGCAGGTTTCTATGGCGTATATCACGGGGCAGAAGGTGTACGCGAGATAGCAGAAGGTATCCATGGAAAGGCCGTGTACCTGAACGAAATGCTGCAAGCTTATGGTTTTGAGCAGGAAAATACCGAGTTTTTTGATACCTTGAAGATACGCGTGAAGGATGTGGATAAATTGCGCGAGGTAGCATTGGAGAAGGGTATCAATTTATATTATGGCAACGATTTTGTGGGCTTGAGCATGGATGAGACTGTCACATTGGACGATATGAACAATCTGATAGAACTGTTTGCTGAAGTAAGCGACAATATACCTCAATATGAGGATGATGAAAATGCGTTTGAAGGTTTGTGGGCTATTGATGAGAAGAAAGTGCGTCCGGTGGATTATATGCAGGCTGATGTCTTCAAAAATTACCACACAGAGACGGACATGATGCGGTATATCAAACGCTTGGATCGCAAAGATATCAGTCTTGCGCACACAATGATTCCGTTAGGCAGTTGTACCATGAAGTTGAATCCTGCTGCCGCGATGATTCCCATCACCATGCCGGGTTGGATGGCTGTTCATCCTATGGCTCCAGAGGATCAAGTGGATGGATTTAAGGAAATGTTGGATGAATTGCAACAACAGTTGAGTACTATTACCGGTTTTGCTGCTTGTAATTTGCAGCCCACTTCCGGTGCATCCGGAGAATATACAGGTTTGGTGACTATTCGTGAATATCTGTGGCGAAAAGGTCAAAAACAACGCACCAAGTTATTGATTCCGGCTTCTGCACACGGAACGAATCCGGCATCATGTGTACAGGCTGGTTTCTCTCCAGTCATTGTAAAATGTGATGAAAATGGTAACACGGATTTGGCAGATTGGAAGCAAAAAGCGGAAGAAAATAAGGAAGAGTTGGCTGGATGTATGATTACTTATCCTTCAACTCATGGTATTTTTGAAATGGCTATTCGTGAAATGTGCGACATTATTCACAAGAATGGAGGTCAAGTCTATATGGACGGTGCTAACATGAATGCCCAAATCGGCTATACCAACCCTGGATTTATCGGCGCGGATGTATGTCACTTGAATCTGCATAAGTCATTTGCAAGTCCTCATGGTGGTGGTGGCCCTGGTGTTGGCGCAATCTGTTGTGCCAAACATTTGGTTGATTGTATGCCGACAGAGGATCATAATCGTGTATCCAGTGCGTTGTATGGAAATGCCAATATGGCATTGATTTCTTACGGTTACATCCGTATGATGGGCTATGAAGGATTACGTGAATCAACGGCCGCTGCAATTTTGAGTGCCAACTATATGGCAAAGAAACTGAAAGATGCATATGGTATTGTTTATACAGGTGTGACAGGTCGTGTTGGACACGAATTGATTTTGGATTGCCGCCAATTCCATGCTATTGGTATCACGGAAACTGATATTGCCAAACGTTTAATGGACTTTGGTTACCATGCACCGACGTTGTCCTTCCCTGTACATGGCACCTTGATGGTTGAACCTACCGAAAGCGAATCGAAACATGAGATAGATCAGTTTATTGATGCATTGTTGGTTATCCGTGAAGAGATTCGTGAGGTTGAAACGGGTAAGGCAGATGCAAAAGACAATGTTCTATTGAATGCTCCGCATCCGGAATATGAATTGATAGCGGATGAATGGCATCATAGTTATAGCCGTCAAAAAGCTGCTTATCCGACTGAGTGGGTGGCACAGAACAAATTCTGGGTTCCTGTTAGCAGGGTAGATAACGGTTTCGGAGACCGCAATTTGATTGCTTCCTATGGTTGCAATTGCTAATATCGTATAGTGATTGTTTACCATGAAGAATCTGTTTATAACAATAGGTTTGGCAGCTGCACTTGCAGCTGCCTTTCCGTCATGTAAGAACGGTCAGAATGCACAGGAGAATCTTTTATATGCTTCGTGTAAACCTTACACGCGTTGGTGGTGGCATTCTGCGGATATTGACACCAATGCGGTGCGGGATCAGTTGGTGTGGATGAAAGAGCATGAGTTTGGGGGAGTAGAGATTGCATGGATTTATCCGATGTTTTGTGACAGTACCACACCTCATCCTGATTTCCTGTCGCAAGAATGGGCTATTCCTGTTAATTTTGCCAAGCATTGTGCTGATTCGTTGGGGTTGGGATGCGATTTTACATTTGGTACTATGTGGCCTTTTGCTGATGTGGATTTGCCGGATGGAGACCAGACACGTAACTATTTCGATTCCACGGAAATTTGTCTGCGTCCGTTAGTGTGGGATCATCCTAAAGTGGCGAAAATCATCAATCATTTAAGCCGTCCCGTTTTTGAACGTTATGCTCAAAAAATGAATCAAGGGTTGAAAGATGCCTATAAGGGAAATCGTTCTGGTTTGTTTGTCGATTCTTGGGAGGTTGAGACCGAGTATTTGTGGACACCGGGGTTTAATGAGGTGTTCTTGAAAGAGCATGGCTATGACATTTTACCTTATCTTCGGGAGCGCAAACTCATGAATATGCAGACGCACGAGATTTACGATAATGAGGTGTTTTATGACTACATGAAAACCTTGTCGGGCTACGTGCTTAGGGAATTCTATGAACCTTTTGCAGAGAATGCTGCTGAGCAAGGCTGTTTCTCGCGTGCGCAGTGTGGTGGCGCTCCGACCGATTTGTTGACAGCATTTGCCATAGTGGATGTGCCCGAAACGGAAGCGATTTTGTATGAGCCATGTTTCAGTAAAATAGCCGCTTCTGCAGCTACCATTGGTGGCAAGCCGGCAGTTACGGCAGAGACGTTCACGTGCGCATATGGATGGACGAGTCTGCGAGCAAACAATTTCCGTGGCCACTCTCCTCATCAAGGAAAAGAACAAGTGGCAGATTTGAAGTTGATATGTGATGCTCTCTTTGCCAATGGTACCAACCAAATTATTTGGCACGGAATGCCTTTTAATCAGGTCGGTGATACATCAAACTATTTCTATACCACTTGCCAAGTATCAACCTCGGAAGAGTGTAATCTTTCAGGACAGGTGTTAACCGATTTTAACCGTTATATGACCACTGTTTCGGAGTATATGCGGAAGGGAAAGAACTATAGCGATTTGGCGGTTTATATCCCCTTGGAGGATGCGTGGATGGCAGGTGCATATCCGGAAGATGTTCATAAGCAGATGAATTGGCTTTGGGGACAGTATGAGATGCGCTTTATTGAAACTCCTATTGCATACAAGGGCTATCAGCCGCTTTGGGTGAATGAATATTTCCTGCAACAATCCTCTTTTGAAGATGGAGTATTGCATATGGGTGATGCCACTTTCCGTGCCTTGTATGTGGATGTAGAGTACATGGAGAAGAGCGCAGTGGAAGCAATTACGCGTTTGGCGGAACAAGGGTTACCTGTTTATATGGCTCGTCCGCCTAAAGAACCGGGAAAAATCAAACATGACGATTATGCGATTGCGGTGGAGAAAATGATGGCGCTTCCATCAGTTAGCTTGGAGGTCTCCGTATTGCCGGGTAGTCCGTTGGTGGAAGGAGACAATCTGCCTGATTTTTGGGTGCGTCAGGACGGAGATACATATTATATCTTCTTGGCGAATCCGATGACACAGACCATTCATTATCCGTTGGAGTATTGCTATGCCTTTACCGATAAAGGGTCTGTACGGACGCTGACGATTAATCACCATCAGACTGTTTCCCAATTGGATGTCGTATTCCCCATGACGGAGTCCGTATTGCTGAAGGTTACTAAAGACGGAGTGGAGCAGATAGCGTTGAACTATATCCCGCCAATGTTGCGCAAAGGCTGATGTGTAATATTATTTTCTGTTAATCTATGTGGAACAAGAAAGCAGTTTTTATTGAGATAAAGGAGTACCTGATGATAGCCATCTGTAGCATACCTTACGGATTGGTTGTCAATCAGGTGCTTGTGCCCCATGCCATCATTGGCGGTGGTTTGACGGGTCTGTGTGAAATACTTTATTTTGCAACGGACTCGGCCTTACCCATCTGGCTCAGTTCGTTGGTGTTGAACGTTGTGTTGATTGTTATAGCAATCATCGTGCTCGGTTGGAAAACGTGTGTTCGCACTTTGTGGGGCATTCTTTGTTTGACGGTTTGGCTGAAGCTTTTCCCGATATCCGCTCATGCGCAGATTTCTGATCCATTCATGGCGATTGTATTGGCGGGTATCTTCAATGGTGCTGGTTTAGGGCTTATCTATGCTTACAACGGCAATACCGGTGGTACGGACATTATCGCCATGATTGTAAACAAATACAAGCACATGCCAATGGGGCGTGCTTTGTTTATGGTGGATATGGTCATTATTGGCAGTGCATGGTTCTTGCCGCAAGTCACTCGCGTGGAGCAAATCTTGTTTGGTTTGTGCTATGTCTTCATTGAGGCGCAGGCTGTTGATTGGGTGATGGGGCGTGGACGCCAAAGTGTGCAGTTCTTCATTTTCTCCAAGAAATATAAGGAGATAGCGGATGCCATCATGACGCGTACGGGACGCGGAGTCACCTTCCTTGAGGCGAAAGGGGCTTATACGCAGCAGGAAAGCAAGGTCATTGTCCTGCTGACGCGTAAGTCGGAATCCACGGCTATCTTTCGAATTGTTATGGAGATTGACCCCTCTGCATTTATTAGCGAGACGCAAACGCGCGGAGTGTTCGGCCTGGGATTTGAACCAATTAAGGAACGTACATGAGCCTTTTTGTCTCCATTCGGAAAGGCGCATGTGAGTATCTTGTTATTTTACTTGCTGCCATCCCTTACGGCATTGTGGTCAACTATATTATGTTGCCACATGCTGTGGTTGGTGGTGGCTTGACGGGTCTTTGTGAGATCCTTTACTTTGCTACGGACACGGTCGTCCCGATATGGCTTAGTCAATTGGTTATAAACGCGCTTTTTCTTATTGTGGCGTGTTTCACTATCGGTTGGCGTGTTTGCGTGCGCACTGTTTATTGTGTGCTATGTCTTACGCTGTGGCTCAAATTCTTGCCGCCTGTTGACTGCTCTCCTGTCGCCGATCCTTTATTGGCGTTGATATTGGGAGGCGTTCTTAACGGAGTAGGGATGGCGGCCATTTTTCTTTGCCATGGCTCAACGGGGGGCACGGATATTTTGGCACTGATTATCAATAAATACAGGTCTTGGGCGTTGGGGCGTATCTTGCTGACATTCGATTTTGTCATCATGTCCTCCGCTTGGTTCTTGCCGCAGGTGCATAGTGTAGAGAATATCTGCTATGCCTTGGTCTATACATTCGTCGCCACCAATACTATTGATGGCGTGATGTATTTTTGGAATCATCGCCTTGTCTAACCTACCACATGTATAAGTGTCACACCGTCCCGCAGCGGGAGCATAACGTTTTCCAGTCTTTCGTCTGCTTGCACTTTGTCGTTGAAGGCGCGTAGTCCGAGGGTCTGTTTGTCGTGGTCGTAGTTTGCATCCACCACGTGCCCGTCCCACAACGTATTATCGGCGATTATCCACCCGCCTTTGCGCACGATGGGCAGCACGGCATCTAAATATTCGCTGTATTCCCGCTTGTCTGCATCTATAAAAACGATATCAAACTTATCGTGCAAACTCGGTATCAGTTCTTTGCAATCGCCAATCAAGACTTCTATCTTGTGCCTCAGGGGTGACAAGGCTATGTTTTCGCGTATGATATCTTCCAATTCATCATTCTTTTCTATGCTTATCAGTCTGCCGTCTTCCGTCAGTCCTTCTGCCAGACATAGTGCGGAATAGCCGGTATAGGTGCCAAGTTCCAGAATGCGGCATGGGCGTATCATTTGGCTCAGCATACTCAGGAATCGTCCTTCTATATGCCCTGACAGCATTCTCGGATTGAGCACTTCCAGATGGGTTTTGCGGTTGATGGAGGCCAGTATTGCGCTTTCTTGGCTACTGTGGCGCTCGATGTATTCTTCTACGTTTTCCATGTCTAAAGGGGCTTAAAATGATTTTTTGAATGCGATTTTGTGGACAATTGCATAAAAAATCGTGCAAAATTACAATTATTTTTGCATATTTCCAAAAAAAGCAGTACTTTTGCCGGAAATTTGAAATATATAACCGTTTTGATTTTATATGAATAGTATGGGACACATAGATGAATTGGATCGTAACATCCTGAAGATTATTACCAACAACGCACGCACTCCGTTCAAGGATGTGGCTGCGGAATGTCATGTCAGCCGTGCCGCTGTTCATCAGCATGTGCAGAAATTGTATGACAACGGTGTTATCACCGGTTCGGGCTTTCAGGTCGATCCCAAAATGTTAGGGTATAACCTTTGCCTGTATGTGGGTATCACCTTGGAGAAGGGCTCTATGTACAAAGCCGTGACGGCCGAGTTGCAGAAGATACCAGAGGTGGTTGAGTCTGTCTTCACCTTGGGAGCGTTCTCTATTATTATTAAGTTGTATGCGCGTGACGACCGTCATCTGATGGAGTTGCTGAATGGCAAGATTCAGTGCATTCCTGGCATCAGCCGCACGGAGTCGCTCACGGTGCTCGAAACAGGTATCAATCGTCAGTTACCAATTGATTAAGCGGCATGGAGAAGGTTATCAGTGGTATTCGCCCTACGGGAAACCTGCACTTGGGTAATTATTTCGGTGCAGTCAAGAGTTTCCTTGATATGCAGAATGAGTATGACTGCATGTTTTTCATCGCGGATTGGCATTCGCTCACCACGCATCCCACGCCGGAGAATATACGCCGTTCGGTCAAGACTATCTTGAGTGAGTATTTGGCGTGCGGTATCGACCCGGAAAAGGCACCTATTTATATACAGAGTGACGTCAAGCCTGTCCTCGAACTCTATCTGTATCTCAATATGAATGCCTATCTTGGCGAGTTGGAGCGTGTCACCAGTTTCAAGGAGAAAGCGCGCACCCAGCCGGACAATGTGAATGCCGGTTTGCTTACATATCCTACGCTGATGGCGGCGGATGTCTTGGCGCACAAGGCGGACAAGGTGCCGGTGGGAAAGGACCAGGAGCAGAACATGGAGATGATGCGCCTTTTCGCACGTCGTTTCAACCGCATTTATGGCGTAGAGTTCTTCAAGGAACCCCAGTCTTTCCATTTCAACCAAAAGGCGGTCAAGGTGCCTGGATTGGATGGTAGCGGCAAGATGGGCAAGAGCGAGGGAAATGCTATCTATCTCTGTGACGATGAAACCACTATCCGCAAGAAGGTTATGCGCGCTGTCACGGATGCGGGACCAACGATGCTTAACCAGGAAAAACCCGAACCCATCCGCAATCTCTTCACGATGATGGAACTTGTTTCCACCAAAGAAACCTACGATTATTTCAACGACCAATATAACAACATGCAGATTCGTTACGGCGACCTGAAGAAACAGTTGGCGGCTGACATCAACGCTTTCTGTGCGCCTATCCGCGAACGCATCCTGGATTTCCAGAACAACGACGATTATCTTCGTCGGGTGGCGGCTATGGGTTGCGAACGCGCTTCCGAGAGTGCGCAGCATACCTTGGATGAGGTTCGCCACATCATTGGTTTCCGTTAAACGTCTTTGCCCCAAACATTGCCTGCTATGAACCGCTTCTTTCTTATCTCTCTGTCTGTCTTGCTCTTGAGTGCTTTCTCTTGGGCTTGGGCGGATAATTATGTGGATGATGTTTATTCCTTCCCTGCAACGAAGGCTGCCGCACGTTCTTCCAAGTCTGTTCCTGATGCGCAGGAGAAGAAAGTTGAGCCTGCCAAGCAGCAAAAGCAGCAGGAGCAGCAGCCGAAAGTGCAGTTTGTGCAGGTCACCGACACGGTGGTTAAGGCCGTTATTCATAAACCAAACCGCTAAACCATGAAGTATCCTCGTTTGTTCATATTCGCTTTATCTGCTCTTTGTGCCGCATCGCTTTGGGCGCAGGACGAGCAGTTGTTTGCCGGTCGTGACATTATGGGCACGGCGCGTTATACGGCGATGGCGGGCGCGATGGCTTCGGTCGGAGCGGATCCCTCTGCCGTGTTGGATAATCCCGCAGGCTTGGGCTTGTACAAACGAATGGAGGTCTCCCTCTCTATGCAGGAAGAGTGGTCTCGTAATCACCGTATTGACGAGAATTCACAAAAGGCGGACGTCTTCTCTTTGCCGCAGGTTTCACTGGTCTTTTCGCTGGAAAACCGCAACGAGACGGGAGGCTTGCGCTTCAACAACTTCATGTTCTCCTTCAATCGTATCAAGTCTTTCTCGCGTTCAACGCTGGTCCACGGCTTTAATCAGCCTTCCATCTCCAATCTGATGCTGGACCAGGTTACCAATCCCATGCTTCCGGAATCCGAGTTGTCAGCCTCTGGCTACAATTCGCCCAACACGGGTTGGCTCAGCGAACTGGGTTATTGGAGTTATATGATTGACCCTTATTTCGAGTATTATCCCACCGACAATCCCGATATCTTCGATACCGTTCAGACGGCTTGGTCGTCCGATTATGGTGGCAATATGCCCCAAACGGCGCTCAAACTCTCCGAAAGTGGTTATGTGGACGAATATACCCTTGCTTGGGGCGCGAATATCAACCACCATTGGTATGTCGGAGCGGGACTGAACATCCGTTCTCTTTACTACACGAAATCAGCAACTTACGAAGAGGCGTTCCCTGTCGAAGAAGGTGAGAAATATACCGATTATGCCCAAATCAACAGTTATGTCCGCCAGACGGGGGTAGGGGTCAGCGGTTCGCTGGGACTTATCTACCAGCCTTGTCGGTATCTGCGTGTCGGGGCTTCCTTCCAAACGCCTACGGCGATGAAGATTTCCACCACCACACATGCCGATATCCTCTTGGACGATGTCCATCGCTTTGAGGAAATATACAAGGCATCCACCGAACGCTTTGCCGGTACGGGGCGCTTTACGCAGCCTTTGCGGTTCACCCTGGGCGCGACAGGCATCTTGGGCGGCGGCGGACCGGTCTGCGGATTGGTTAGTTTCCAGTACGATTATCGCCATCGCAAGGACTTGCAGGATGTGCATACTTTCCGCGTTGGAGGTGAGTTGGTGCTGATTAACAACATCTTCATCAATGCCGGATATGCCTTCGAATCCACTTTCTCCAAGGCTGACCGCATCTATACATTGGCGCGCAACGATGTGCGTGTGGACGCGGATTTTGTCTCGCCTGGAGTGCGGCATTTCGTGGGAGCCGGTGTCGGCTACAGGGGTAATCACTTTATCGCCCAATTGGGCTATCAGTATTGCCTGCACAACTATAACCAGTATGTTTTCGCTCCTATCGATACACAACAGACATCCATACCTGACCCGTTTGACATGCGGAACCAAACCCACCGCATTGTTCTGACGCTGGCATGGCATACAAAACGATAAAACCTACAGCACAGCCCAAGAGACCGGAAAACTCAACAGTATTATTCCAACCGGGACCTCTCATGTTCCAATGGCGTGCCGGTACGATCTGCCGAGACCTTCCTTCGGGAAGTAGCGGAATACGGTGGCCGGATTACAAAGGTGCACGACATCCCAAATCCTTTCATTAGGAGTTTTCTCGAGTAAAGTGGCTGTGCTTTTTTGTGCCTTCTTCCGAATATTTTCCGAACATTTCTCGGGCTCTCTACGATAGATACACGATAGATACACGATAGATACACGATAGATACACGATAGATACACGATAGATATACGATAGATATACGATAGATACACGATAGATATACGATAGATATACGTTAGATATACGATAGATATAGCGGTCATTATCGAGGTATTAGCAAGCGAATGGTTAATGGTGTCTTGTTGAGTATGTTTTGTGGCAAAATGTGTCGCAAAAGGCGCGAAAACTTCTCAAAAAAAGATGCAGCAGTGCGATTTATGAAAAAAAATAACCCAAAATTTGTGTATATGCATTTTTTTTTGTATCTTTGCGCGCTAAACTGAAATTATGTGCGTATGAAAAAGATTTACACACTGTTTTTGATATTGATATCGTTGGTTGCTAATGTAAATGCAAACGATTTCCCGTGTACGCATTACGACGTTAGCGCGTTGCAATATAATGGTTGGGATGATGGTGTTTCCAATTGTTCCAATCTGTTGTATATGCAGTTTAGATATACATATCAGACATACAACCGTTATTATCTTTATTTGGAATTCTCGTTATCGGATAGAGGGCGGCAGTATAATAATATAACGGGACCTAAACCGGGAAAATATTATTTCGCTGTTCCCAATGGGAATGACTTTTCTCCTACGATAGACAAAGCGCTTGCTTATTCAAGTAATTATTCAGACTATTCCTCTATGGCGTGGAATGATCATTACTGGAGTCAATCGGGCTGGAAGAGATATGCGTCATGGCAATTTGATGGAACAGGATCCGAATATTACATCCTTGTGGAAGAAGGACTTAATGGTGATATCTACATGGAGATTCATAACTATGAAGCAGGATGGGGTGATGTTGATGTCACCATTGGCGAACGCAATCCCAACCGTGTTACCATTCCTCTTACTATTACTACGTGGAATGATAATACAGGAGCGGATAATTTGACAGACACAGAGCCGAAAGGTAATTGGCAATACCTCCTCTTTGGAGGCAATGGAACAGGATCGGACAGCAAGAGTTATACTGTTAATTTTGCACTGAACACCAATTCTCCAACTGGTTCTTTCTCCTATAGTTCTATCGATTGGACGAAAAGTTACATCCGTCAAGGCAATACGAACATTTCTGTTGGTTCTGTTTCCTCTTTTACCATTTCGTCTTCCCAAGAACGAATCTACGATTTTGAAGCAACAATCATAGGTTCTGATGGTGAAACATATATCATTACAGGGGTTTATTCGAATTGTCCGAGAGAGGAAACACCTCCGGCGGATGATGTTCCTTGTACTGTGGATTTTACGAGTAACCAAGTCTCAATATCACAAGAATCCACAAAAGGTAGTGGGAATAACGACTTATGTGGCGCGGATTGGAAGGCAAGATCTGGACTATACAAAAAAACATTTACGACTCTCACCGCATCAAATAGTTCGGGCTCCGTTAAATTATTCTTTTCTAATGTCCAGACTAAGACTTATGCCAATGGAATATCTGCTCCCATCCCAATGGATTATGTTGTTCTTGGTGCTGATTTGAGTCAAGATTTTGATCATTTGACCCAAACATCGTGTTATAACTTTATGGGCAATGAAAATCTTTACTATTGGGGAATCGATCAGGAGTTAGATGGAACAACAGTTCCCAATGCATGGTATGATCATAATAACATTGTTATAGGGCAAGGGTGGTGGAGCCAAGATGCCCCGACGGGTGGGAATGCATATTGTCAATCATATCCATGTCCATATTTTTCTTATTATATATGTCCTAATGGTAATAAGTATTGGTTCAATAATTCATGTGTGGTTCATGTGGAAGAGACCTCAAATGGGAATATGTACGTAGAAGTTCGTGATAAAGAAAATCCGGCTACTATATATGTAAGAATTGGAACAAAAGATGGTTCAGGAGGAGGTGGGGGGCAAGCGAGTTATCGCCTTGACACCTATGTCAACGGACAGGGAACTGTTACCAAAGCACCTGATGAATGTTTCTATGCCGCAGGCAGTCAGGTTACTTTGACTCCCACGCCTGAAACAGGATGGAATTTCATGGGCTGGACAGGCGAATGTGCTGCAAATATCACTGATAACGGAAATGGAACATACACCTATACTGTACCGACAAAAGATTGTGCTGTAGTTGCCAATTTTAGTCAGTGTACGGGGACCATTACTTCTTCCGAAGATAGAACGTTATGCGCGTGTGACATGCCTACATTCAACTGGAACAATATTACATTCGCAGAGTATGAGCACATTACAGACACCACATCCATTTCCCGTACGGCAACATTGCAGTCAGCGGCAGGTTGTGATTCTGTAGTAACACTCAACCTAACGATACTCCCTATCCGTACGGAGAATTGGAAATATCCTCTCTCCTATTGCCGTAGCGAACTGCTGGACGATGAACGGCCCAAATATTGGTTCACTCATCGCATCATGGGAGAAGAGAACAGGGGAGATACCGTGCACGTAAAGAAGAAAATGGACGATAAGTGTTACACCGTCTACGTCTTGAACGACCTCACCATCTACGATGCGGACGATATTGTTGAGACCGAGATAGTGGATAACTTCCCTATCGTCTGGCATGGCATTACGATTAACTCCCGTGATGAAGCGGCGACCACAGTCATCCGCAGACCCAATCAGCACGGTTGTATCAGCACGATACGGCTGGTTGTGGTTGAGAATCGTTACGAAACGGCTCGCATCTGTCATGGTACTACCTACGATTGGCCTGAGCATCCCGACTTCAGTGGTTTGTCGGAGGAAGCGGACTACAAGGACACTATCCGTACGGTGGTAGGCGGAGCCGACAGTATCTATTGCTTCTTGCATTTGTATGTTCAGCCCGAAGTGGAGATAAGGCCTGATGCGGACAATGCCTGCTCGGATGATTTGTGGAACGGTTACGAGTGGACTCCTTGGGAGGGTCATACTGTGACGGTGGATATATCCGACACGGAGACGGACTATGATTTGGAGGAGACGGAGTCGTCGAAGATCTGTGACTGCGATTCCATTATCCATCGCCGTCACTTGCATGTGTTCATGACCACGCAGGACCAGGAAGCTATCGAAGTCTGCGGTCCCACGTACGAATACACAGCTCCTTGGGGTGAGACGCGCACCCTTACTTATCCCGAAGACTATGTAGAGATGACCCATGCGGTAGAAGGCAGCGGCGGACAGTGCGAGTCATCTGTGGGTGTCAGCATCACATGGAAACAGCCGGAGCCTTACCGTGTCAACGACGGTACTACGCTTTGCGCTTCCGAACTGGCAGGGTTTGAGTGGAAAGGCTTGCATTTCACGCCCGATAATCTTACCCAGACGAAAACGCTTGAATCCGTGAACGGTTGTGATTCGATAGTTACCTTCACCGTCACGCTGTTGCCGGTGTATGACGATATCACGGACGGCACCACCATCTGTTCGTCTGCCTTGGACGAATTCACTTGGGAGGGATTGCATTTCTCGATGGATAATCTGACGCGTACCAAGACTTTGCGTACCGCAGCGGGTTGTGACAGTACGGTGACCTTCACGCTTACCGTTTCCGATGCGTATCGTATCACGGATGGCACTGCCATTTGTCCTTCTGAACTGGAGAACTTTACATGGGAAGACCTTCCCTTCACGCTCGATAACCTTACACAGGAGAAGACGCTTGAAGCCGCGAACGGTTGCGACTCGGTAGTTACGTTTACGGTTACCTTGCTTCCGACGTACAATACCACGGACGGTGCATCCGTCTGCGAGAACGAACTGGCAGAATTTGAGTGGGAAGGCTTGCATTTTACGCCTGATAACCTCACACAAACGAAAATACTTCCAGCCTCGAACGGTTGTGACTCGGTAGTTACGTTCACGGTAACCCTTCTTGCCACCTCTCATACGGACATAGATGTAACTGCCTGTGACTCCTACGAATGGAATGGCGAGACCTACACGGAGAGTGACCCGAACATCACTTACGAGACAACGAACGCCGCGGGTTGCGATAGTACGGCTACCTTGCACCTGACGATTAACAAGACCACGTACGGTGATACGACGGCGGTAGGTATCGGTTCGTTCTTCTGGTATGGTGAAGAACATACGGGAACCGGTACTGCTGTGCATACATTGCCGGAAGCGAATGCCACCGGTTGCGACAGTATAGTAACCTTGCATCTGACGATAGTGCCGGAAATGGAGACGGTTGAGACGTATGACAGTGTATGCTCGCTGGATTTATGGGATGATTATCAGTGGGAGGTATGGCCTGGTCACACGATAGCGGTTGTATTGTCGGATGACCAGACGGATTACGAATTGCATGAGATGCGCCATTCTCAGGTGTACGATTACGATTCGGTGTATTATGTTCGTTATTTGCATATCTATCCCGCTACGCAGGAGCAGGATTTCATAGAGGTCTGTGGCAAGACGGCGGATTATACGGATCCTTGGGGCGGAACGCATACATTCTATTATCCAAGCGATTACGAGGAAGTGACTCATCTGGTGGAAGGCAGTACGGACTGCGAGTCGGTTGTTGGTGTCAACATCACGTGGAAGCAGCCGGAGCCATACCAGATTAATGACGGCACGACGCTTTGCGCATCCGAACTGGCATCGTTTGAGTGGGAAGACATGCATTTTACGCCCGATAATCTTACCCGGACGAAGACGCTTGAATCCGTGAACGGTTGTGATTCGATAGTTACCTTCACCGTCACGCTGTTGCCGGTGTATGACGATATCACAGATGGCGCTACCATCTGTTCATCTGCTCTGGACGAATTTACATGGGAGGGCGAACATTTCACACCCACTGATTTGGTGAAGACCAAGACTTTGCCTACCGCAGCGGGTTGTGACAGCACGGTTACGTTCACGGTCACTTTGCTTCCGACGTACAACACCACGGACGGTGCTTCCGTCTGCGAGAATGAACTGGCAGCGTTTGAATGGGAAGGCTTGCATTTTACACCGGACAACCTTGAGCAGACAAAGACACTTCCAGCCGCGAACGGTTGCGATAGTACGGTTACGTTCACGGTAACCTTGCTTTCAACGTACCATACCACGGACGGTGCTTCCGTCTGCGAGAACGAACTGGCATCGTTTAGGTGGGAGGGTCTGTCCTTTACGGACAACCTTACGAAGAGCAAGACTCTTCCAGCCGCGAACGGTTGCGACAGTACGGTTACGTTCACGGTTACCCTGCTTCCTTCGTATGAAATGCAGCCGGAAATAGTGTATATCAACAAGGGCGGCTCGTATCCGTTCTACGGAGATAACCTCCGCACCGCGAATATCTATTCTCATCGGCTTCCGACGGAGTGTTGCGGTTGTGACAGTATTGTGTCAGTGGACCTGCGTGTAGTGGAGAACTATATCGGTCATGAGTACGACACGATATGTCAGGATCAGAGTTTCCCGTGGCACGGGGAGGAATACGATGAGCAAGGAGACTATCCTGCTACGCTGAAGACTGTTTACAACACGGACTCTATCGCGCTGTTGCATCTGACGGTACTTACCTACGAGAATGTTGAAGAGTCAGCTTCCATCTGTCAGGGTGAGTCCTTCGAGTGGGAGGGACACGGCGAACGTTTCAGTCAGTTGAAGAAGGAGACTATTTACTACGACACGGTCCGTCATAAGGTAGGTGACGGTTGTGACAGTATCCGTTATGCGCTTCATCTGACGGTGAAAAAGAAGAGTTACCATACGTTCGATACCACATTCTGCGCGAATCGTTTTGTGCCCTTCGAGTGGAATAATGTGGAGATTAACGACTATAGCGATGAGTACAATGGTGCACAGGTGAAAGCCGAGGAACCGAATGCGTTGGGTTGCGATTCGATTGTCAAGTTGAACATGATAGTCAATCCTTCCTACGTGGATGCGCTGGGTACGGCGGTTGATCTGGGAACGGTGTACATCAACGAGGGGGCTTCTTTCCCGTTCTGTGGCAGGGAGTTGACGGAAAGCCGCTTGTACGAGGAGACGATACCGACGGTAGGTTGCGGTTGCGACAGTACGGTGCGTGTCAATCTGGTTGTCATGGAGAAGCAGTACGGTCATGAATATGCGGTTATTTGCCGTGGCGATAGCTATCCATGGAAGGGAGATTACTATGACACAGAAAAAGAAGATGGATATACGTTCGATACATTGACGGTATATGGCACGGACTCTGTGGTTGTCTTGCATCTGACGGTGAACGAGCCCACGACGAGTTATACGGAGGTCACTGCCTGTGACTCCTACGAATGGAATGGCGAGACCTACACGGAGAGTGATCCGAACATCACTTACGAGACAACGAACGCCGCGGGTTGCGATAGTACGGCTATCCTGCATCTGACAATTCTCAAGTCCACCATAGGTGAAGAAACGGTCACTGCTTGTGACTCATACGAATGGAACGGCGATACCTACACGGAAAGTAATCCGAACATTACTTACGAGACAACGAACGCCGCGGGTTGCGATAGTACGGCTATCTTGCATCTGACAATTCTCAAGTCCACCACAGGTGAAGAAACAGTCACTGCTTGTGACTCTTACACGTGGAATGGTGTGGAGTACACGGAGAGTGATCCGAACATTACATACGAGACCACGAATGCTGCGGGGTGTGATAGTACGGCCATCCTGCACTTGACGATTCGCAAGTCCACGATGGGCGAAGAAACGGTCACTGCTTGTGACTCTTACACGTGGAATGGTGTGGAGTACACGGAGAGTGATCCGAACATTACATACGAGACCACGAACGTTGCAGGCTGTGATAGTACGGCCATCCTGCACTTGACGATTCGCAAGTCCACGATGGGCGAAGAAACGGTCACTGCTTGTGACTCATACGAATGGAATGGCGAGACCTACACGGAGAGTGACCCGAACATCACTTACGAGACAACGAACGCAGCGGGTTGTGACAGTACGGCCGTCCTGCATTTGACCATCACACATAGCACGCAGAGCGAGAAGTCGCTGAAGATATTCAGCAACCAGTTGCCTTACACCTGGGACAATATCACGTTCACGGAGGAGCATGATGTGGATACGGTGCTTGTGTTGCAGGGGGCTAACGCACAGGGTTGTGATAGTACGGTGATACGTCATTTGGCGGTAGATTTGTGTATTGACCTGAAGGCGGATATTGCGTTCAACAACGCCACGTTCTGTGCGGATGAGGGAGATGCCCATGCTACGCTTCAGGTGCGTGAGGGACGTCCTGTTTCGTATAGTGTCTCTTATCCTGTGAAGGATAGGGACGGTTATCTGCAGGATGTATCGGATGTGGCTCTTCCTTCGGGCAAGATGTTTGATATTGTTATCCCTGTCAATCCTGCCACGGACAAAGAGCGTTATCTCCGTCCGGACGATTATCCGGTTGATGTGACGGTGACGGATATCTGCGGCATCCGTTGGGAGTTGCCTCGTATGATGTTGCATGTTCTTTATCCGTCCTGGTTGATTGTCCAGAAGTGGGATGATGTACTTGCGTTGTACAACGAGCGTTACAATGGCGGTTACACGTTCAGCCGTATCGGCTGGTATAATGATGGCCTACCTGTTGAGGGTCAGGGAGCGAACAACAGTTATATCTATGTGAACCGCGGTCAAGGTGAGATGTTGCGTTTTGGCACACCTTATTGGGCGGAATTGACTCGAGAAGATGACGGTAAGACCATCTGCACCTGTCCGTATGTGCCTCAGCGTATGCAGCAGGCTCCGGAGCGTAAGGGTATGGAGATATCGTTTGCCCAGCGCGGTTACCAATTGCTTCTGACCACGGACCAGAACGGCACGTATGCGTTGTATGATGTCACGGGCAAGACCTTGCAGACGGGTTCCTTCGTTGGCCAGTCCGGTACGCAGCAGATTGATATCGACCGTTCTTGCGCAGCAGGCAGTTATCTGATTGTCTTCCGCGCCGATGACGGTACCACCGAAACACGCAAATTTGCCATCTATTAACGTGTGCCATGAAAGTCCTGTATCTATCGGTTTGGTATCCCTCCGAGAGGGATAGAATGGCAGGGCTCTTTGTCCAAAACCATGCACAGGCTGCTGCTGCGCAAGGGGTGGAAGTGCGGGTGAATACGTGGTGGCAGGATGCCGACTTGGTGCAACTCAATGTCTTGACACTCAAGATGGGGCTGGTGGCGTATGTGCTGAAACGTGTCTTTGGCATTCCCTATATCCTTGTGGAGCATTGGACGGGCTTTATGCCGGAAAACGGACAGTATCTCCGTTTCCCGCGTTGGAAACGGCGTTTGCTGGAGCATATCGCAGCCGAAGCCTCGGCTATTTATACCGTATCGCCTCTGTTGGAAAAAGCCATGAAGGACTGTGGCATCAGGAACAGTCGGTGGGGGCATGTAGATAATATTGTGGACGATTGTTTTTACCGTCTGCCTGCGCCTTCTCCATCGGAAGGTACGAAGCGCTTGTTGCATGTCAGTTGTTTCCTTGAGCGGGCGAAGAATGTCAAAGGCTTGTTGCGCGCGGTAAAGACTCTTAGTCGCGAACGGCAGGATTTCACGCTTACGCTGGTAGGGAACGGACCGGACTGGCAGGCATGTCGTGACTATGCCGATTCGCTTTCCTTGCCGAAGGGTATGCTTCACTGGACGGGCGAGATTGCACCGCAAGGCGTGGCGAAGGAGATGCAGCAAAGCGATGCCAATATACTCGTCAGCCGTTTTGAAACCTATGGTATACCATTGGCGGAAGCCATGGCTGTGGGTATCCCCTCTGTGGAGAGCGATGCCACGGGTCTGCGGCTGACAAAAGAGACGGGTATATCCGTGCCTGCCGACGATGAAGCAGCGCTGACGGATGCCATCCGCTATATGTTGGACCATGCAAGAGAATATGACCGTTCTGCCATCCGTCGGCATGGGACGCGTTTTTCCACTCAGGAAGTGGGCAAGCAATTGATGAAGATATATGAGCAGTCGCGAATCCGTTCATAAAAGACTCTTAGGTTGGCTGCCTGTTGAAATGCAGGATTGCTTAGGTCGCTTCCGCCGTTATCATATATTGGGACAGCGCGGCAGTGGCAACAGCCTTGTAGCGATGGTGGATGGAACCACTTTCCACGGTGGGTTGTGCGACCGATGGAAAGGTATCGTTTCCCTATATGCTTACTGCAAGGCTGTCGGACGGGATTTCCGTATTCACTATACCTTTCCTTTCGACCTCTCGCAGTTGCAGATACCGAACCGATACGATTGGAGAATTGTGGAATCCGATATCTGTCGCAATTTCTTTTCTTGCCGCATGTTGCGCCTGACGGGCGATGCCACCTTGCGCCGTGTGCAGCATCTGCCGCTGGATAGGCAGATACATGCCTATGCCAACCGTGACTGGTTGCCGCTCATCAATGCCGCTTACGGAACGGCTTACGAGTGGGGTGATTTGTTTAAGGAACTCTTTCGCCCATCTGCATCGTTGCAACAGCGTTTGGATGCTTTTGCCGCACATACTGCGCAACCCTATGTGGCAGTAGCGTTCCGTATGCAGAATTTGTTGGGTGATTATCCTGAGTATGCCTATCAACCTGCTTCGCCGGAACGGCAGCGCGAATTGCTGCAGTTGGTTGTCTCTTGGCTCCTTCGCCTGCATGATATGGCAAATCTTCCTATATTGGTGACCTCGGACAGCGAACGCCTCACGCGTGAAGTTGCTTGTCTGGACTTTGTCTTTACGAACACAGGCCGTGCGGCGCATGTGGATACATTGGCAGGGCAGCCATTTGAACAGTATATGAAATCGGTCGTTGATTTTTACCTGTTAGCCGGCGCGGAGAAAGTATATGCTGTCGGTACGAAAGAGATGTATCGTTCCGGCTTTCCCCGTTATGCCGCCTTGCTGGGCGGAGTGCCTTTTGAACGGATATTGATACAAGAAGATAAGTAAACGGTATATCACATAGGCTTTGGACAAACTGCACGAAATATGGAACTCTCTTTGCAAGACGAAAGTCCTGCAGAATTACTCTTATATGACGGTTTTGCAGGTTGCAAGTGCCCTAATTGGTTTTATTATCTATCCCATTGTCATACGTCGTATCGGGGTGGAGCAGTATGGACTATATGTGTTCATTCTTTCTGTGGTGCTTTATTTTCAGGTCGTGATTGAATTTGGCTTTGATTTTCCTGCCCTGAAGGCTGTTTCGCTCCATCCGGATGATAAACGCATATTGTCGGAAGTCGTTTCTGCGGTCTTTTACCTCAAGTCTTTGCTTTTCGTCATGATGGCGGTGGTGGCTTCTGTTGTTGTTGGGGCGATTCCGATGTTGAGGAACTATGCTTGGCTGTTTGTGGTGATATTTGCCCAGAATGCGGTTAATATCCTTTTCCCCCAGTGGTATTTCCAAGGGCGGAAGGCTATGCGCACGCCGGTGGTTATCAATTTTGTATGTCGCTTGTTGCAAATACCTCTTGTGTTGCTGTTTGTGCATACGCAGCAAGATGTCTTTGTGTATGCACTCATCGTGTCCGGCACGATGGTAATGGGGGGGATGGCCGCTATGGCGCAAATCTATCATGAAGGTGTGCATCTTTGCCGTGTTCCGCTCAATGTCATACGCGATTATATCAAGGCGGGTTGGCCGTTTTTCCTGACGGATTTGGCAACGAATGTCAAAGACCGTGTACAAACCAATCTTATTGCTGTCTGCCTGGGTTTGCAAGAAGTGGCTATCTATGACCTTGCTACCAAAGTCGTACAGATTCCACGCCTCTTCACGCAGAGTGTCAACAAGGCACTTTTCCCGGAAATGGTCACCAATCCTTCTCCGGCGCGGATACAGAAAGTGGTGCGTTACGAACGTATGATAGCGCTTGCCATGATGTTGGCAGTGGCTGTGTTCGGCTATCCTGTCATTCTTTTCTTGGGAGGTTGGCAGATGATTGCCGCTTATCCTATTGCCGTGTTGTTGAGTATAACGATTTATACTTGGTTGGAGGTGGGCGCATATCTGCAATTCGTCTTTATTCCGCACAATCGTTATAGTTGGGTAACTCTCAATCAGGCCATTGCTTGTCTGTCATGTCTTTTGCTTATGGCGGCAGGTTTGTTGTGGCGGCATAATCTATATATCTTTGTCTCTGCACTTGTTGTTTCCGGCTTTGCAGAATTGCTATTCTGCCGAATAATGATTAAAAAACATCGCTTGTTATGAATCGTCCGCTTGTATCCGTATGTATTCCTGCCTATAATGCTGTAGCTCGTGTAAAAGCGTGCTTGGAGAGTCTTTTGCGGCAGAACTATGAGGCGTTGGAACTGATTATTGTCAACGATTGTTCAACGGATGATACCTTAGCCCTTGTTCAAACGCTCTTGCAGTCGGAAACGGCTATCAATGTGGTGCTGGAAAACAATACTGCGAACTGCGGACCCGATTATACGCGTCGCAGGTGTGCCGAACTGGCAAAGGGAGAATATCTGGCATTTGTGGATGCGGATGATTATGTGGATGCTAACTATATCGCTGCGTTGGTGAATAAGGCGTTGGAGACGAATGCGGATATCGTGGATGCGCCTTATTGGGAAGAAACAGACCGGCAGCAAACCCGGCATAATGCATACGCGGCAACAGGAAAATCCTATTTGGAGGATGCTCTCAGAGACAATATCGCTCATTTGTGGGGCAAACTCATCCGGCGTCAACTCTTCCTTTCTGCTGTTGCACCTTTGACCGAACGATTCGATTATTTGGAAGACCGCTTGGCTATTCTTCAACTTTGCCATGCTGCGGGAAAGATATCGTCTGTATCCGATACGGCGTACCATTACCATCGTGCCTCGCAATCCCTTTCTGCGGAAAAGAACGAATACCATTTTCATTGCCTTATGCTTTTCTGGGATAGACAGGAGACCCTGTTGCGTGAGTGGGGAGAGTGGGAGAGATATGCCGCTTTGTGCAAGAAGATACAGATGCAAGATAAGGTGGCATTGATGCATTATTGTCGTAGGAGCGTTGTCTGCCGTTCCTTTGCAGACTTGTTCGGCAGGGGAAGGCTTTCTGATTTGAAAGGCTTGTCTTGTGGACTCTTTCTCACGGGTGTTTTGGTGTATTTCCGTTGTTGGCACCTGCTTGCTTATTATAGAAGTCAGACAATTTCCGAATGACGATTAGGCTATTATTAGGTTATTATTGGGTGATTATTGGGTTATTAGTAGGTTATTAAGCCAACGAAAAGCAGAGGAAAGCCTGCTAAAGGACAGAAACACTAATCCGACTAGTCAAACTAGAACACTAGTCTTACTAGTCTCACTAGTTCAACACTACTTCAACAATAAATCCGCAAAAAAAAATGCGGATTTATTTGCGTATATCAAAAAAAAGTTGTACCTTTGCACCCGAAATTAGAAAATAACACATTATTTATACGATGAAACAAAAACTAATTACTTTGTTCTTTGCGCTTGTAGCAGGTGCAGGAACTCTTTTTGCCCAAAGCGGCGCGTGTGGTGATAACCTTACATGGACGCTCAATGACGGCACCCTCACCATTTCCGGTACAGGAGATATGTATGATTATTGGGTTTATGACATGCAGTTCCCATGGTATAACTATCGCTTAACTATTAAAAAGGGGATCATCAATTCGGGTGTGACGAACATTGGAAACTATGCTTTCTTTGATTGCAGTATTCTGACATCGGTCACGATTCCGAATAGTGTGACGAGCATTGGAGATTATGCTTTCTCCGGTTGCAGTAGTCTGACATCGGTCACGATTCCGAATAGTGTGACGAGCATTGGAGATTATGCTTTCTCCGGTTGCAGTAGTCTGACATCGGTCACGATTCCGAATAGTGTGACAAGCATTGGAAGGAATGCTTTCGATCGCTGTATATATCTTAATTCTGTCACAATGGGTAATAGTGTGAATAGTATTGGAAATGCAGCTTTCACTTGGTGCAGTAGTCTTAAATCTATTACGATTCCGAATGGAGTGGAGACTATTGGAGATAGTACTTTCTATAACGGCAATTTGACATCGGTCACGATTCCGAATGGTGTGACGAGCATTGGAAACTATGCTTTCGGAAGGTGCCATAATATGACCTCCGTCACGATTCCCAATAGTGTGACGAAGATAGGAGATAATGCTTTCGAATATTGCGAGAGCCTGACCTCCGTAACGATTCCGAATAGTGTGACGAAGATAGGAAGTTATGCTTTTGCTTTTTGCTATAGGCTGACATATATAACGATTCCGAATGGTGTGCTGACCATTGGAAGTGGTACGTTCTATGGTTGTAGCAAGCTGATTTCCGTAACGATTCCGAATAGTGTGACGAGCATTGGACACAATGCTTTCTCTGATTGCAGCAGCCTGATTTCCGTAACGATTCCGAATAGTGTGACGAAGATAGGAGATAATGCTTTCCATAAATGCAGCAGTTTGACATCTGTCACAATTGGTAATAGTGTGACAAGCATTGGAGTGTATGCTTTTGATGAGTGCTCCAATTTGACTTCAGTGATTTGTTATGCAATGAATCCTCCAACGCATAGTTACCTTAATTATCTTTCTTTTGGTGGAATATCCCAAGATGCCATTCTGTATGTCCTGGCTAATGCTTTGGATGCATATATTGCGAAAGACATATGGAAAAATGCGTTCAAGGAAATTCTCCCGCTTGGTGCTACCTCCGGCACTACAGATGGTTCTAAAATCAGGACTATTCCTACAGCAAATGCAGTGGAAATCACTTGGCCGATGCTTGAGGGCGCAAGCAGGTACGAACTTACTATTTATCGTTCTCCCGGAAATTTCACTGTCAGTTTCTTTGTTTTCAATGCGAAAGGGCAAGTGACTTCTGTTAACGCAGCCCCAGCCCGTGACCGTAGCAATATTGCTGCTGTAGCACAGGACGCCGGTTTGGTTTTCACGGTTACGGGTTTGGAACCAAGCACAACTTACGGATTTAAACTTCAAACGAAGGATAATGGTGGTACATCCATTGGAACTAGGACAGGTATGTTCACAACCTTAGCTCCGACCGCCTTGGAGGATATAATGGATGATGCATCATCCGCATCTTCCTCTTCTGTCCGCAAAGTGCTGCACAACGGCCAACTCTACATCCTCCGCGATGGCAAAGTGTATAATGCTGTTGGTGCAGAAGTACAATAATCGTGCCCAACGGGCTAAGAAGTAAAGAGGACTGAGATTTGGTGCAAAATCGTTCTTTCAATCCTGATTAAATTTGTGAGGGCACTTATTTGGTGCTCTCACATTTTTCCACTACTTTTGCAGCGGATTTGAGAAAGAGGCAAAAAGATAAACTTATCGTCAGCTCATCGTCAGCTTATCGTCCCGTATCTGTCCCGTAGGTCGCTCGTAAAGCGTTTCTCTTTTAAAGCTGCCTACCTTACCACTCTTTACTGTCACAGATGTATTTGTGGGGTATTGGTGTTTGATAATCATTGCATTATAAAGAAAATGCAATAAAAATGCAAAAAAGTTGCATTTCAGGTGATAGATTTTGCCTCTTTTTTGCATTATATATGGAGGGGTATATGTAAAACACGCACTAATTAAAAAAAATATGATACCGAAAATGGACCGAAGATGGACCGAGATTGACCCGATAAAGGACCGAAAATTCCTTAAACCTTAACCCCAAACGTTAAACGTTAACCCTTAAACTTTCAACTTTAAACCAAAAATCTCTGATTTTTCTTGCATAGTTCAAAAAAAAGCAGTACCTTTGCAGCGAATTTGGATAATGGGCACTTGTCAGCCCTGCATCCGTAAACATTTGTACGTTTATATATGATTAAGATTACCTTTCCGGACCAAAGCGTCCGTGAGTATGAAAGCGGCGTTACGCCCTTGCAAGTGGCTGAGTCCATCAGCAGCCGTCTGGCACAGGAAATTCTGGTTGCCTCTGTGAAAACCGATAACGACTTTGTTATCACTGAACTTAATACTCCTCTCACTGCCGATTGTGCCATCCGTTTGCACAAGTGGGAAGACGAAGAAGCCAAGCACGCTTTTTGGCACACCTCGTCACACCTGATGGCAGAAGCCCTGCAGGAATTGTATCCGGGCATCCAGTTCGGTATCGGTCCTGCTATTGAAAACGGCTTCTACTACGATGTTTATCCCGCAGAAGGACAAACCATCAGCGAGAAGGATTTTCCTGCTATTGAGCAGAAGATGATGGAACTGCGTGCCAAAAAAGAAGTGCTGCAGAAACGTTCTATCGCCAAGGCGGATGCGCTGCACGATTTCACGGCACGTGGACAGCACTACAAGTGCGAACTGATTAACGATTTGGCGGATGGAACCATCACCACCTATACACAGGGTGCTTTCACCGACCTCTGCCGCGGACCGCACCTCCTGAGCACTGAACCTATCAAAGCAGTGAAAGTGCTTTCTTGCGCTGCCGCATACTGGCGCGGTGACGAGACACGTCCCATGATGACGCGTATCTATGCCGTCTCTTTCCCCAAGAAAGCTATGTTGGACGAACATCTGGCATTGTTGGAGGAAGCCAAGAAACGCGACCACAGAAAGATCGGCAAGGAACTTGATCTCTTTATGTTCAGCGAAATGGTAGGAAAGGGACTGCCTATCTGGCTGCCTAAAGGAACGGCATTGCGCTTGCGTTTGGAGGATTTCCTGAAGAAAATACAACGCCGTTATGGTTACCAGCAGGTTATTACGCCGCATATTGGCTCCAAGCAGCTCTATATCACTTCCGGTCACTGGGACCACTACGGAAAAGACTCGTTCCAGCCCATCACTACGCCTGAAGAAGGTGAAGTGTATCTGCTCAAGCCGATGAACTGCCCGCACCACTGTGCTATCTTTAAGAACTCTCCTCGCAGTTACAAGGACCTGCCTTTCCGTTGCGCAGAGTTTGGCACTGTTTATCGTTACGAGCAGTCGGGCGAATTGCACGGTCTGACCCGCGTACGCAGTTTCACGCAGGATGATGCCCATATCTTCTGCCGTCCCGACCAGGTAAAGCAGGAGTTTATCCGCGTGATGGAGATTATCGAAATCATCTTCAAATCGCTTGACTTCAAGAACTTCGAGGCACAGATTTCGCTCCGTGACCCGAACAATCATACTAAGTATGTCGGTTCGGATGAGGTCTGGGAAAAAGCGGAAAATGCCATCATCGAAGCCTGCAAGGAGAAAAACCTGCCCGCCAAAGTGGAATACGGCGAAGCCGCTTTCTATGGTCCCAAACTCGACTTTATGGTCAAAGATGCACTGGGACGCCGTTGGCAGTTAGGTACTATTCAGGTGGATTACAACCTGCCCGAACGTTTCGACCTGGAATATGTGGGCGAAGACAACCAAAAGCATCGTCCCGTGATGATTCACCGCGCACCGTTCGGTTCGATGGAACGCTTTGTGGCTGTGCTTATCGAGCACACTGCAGGTAAGTTCCCCTTGTGGCTCACTCCCGATCAGGCTGTCGTATTGCCTATCTCCGAGAAGTCGAACGAATATGCATGGCAGGTACAGAAAATGTTGGAGCAGCAGAATGTACGCGCCATTGTGGATGACCGCAATGAGAAACTCGGCCGCAAGATTCGTGACAACGAACTCAAGCGTATTCCGTTCATGCTCATCGTAGGTGAGAAAGAAGCGGAACAGGGACTTGTATCCGTTCGCCAGCAGGGCGCAGAAGACAAAGGACAAATGACTGTGCAGGCGTTTGCAGACTTTGTTAATGAAACAGTGGATAAACAGATGAATGCCTATTAAGTCGTGAAACCGGACCGTAAAGAGGAAATAGCTATCAAAGCTTTGGAACTGTTCGCACTGAATGGTTACGACAGTACATCGATATCCGATTTGCAGTATGCACTCGATATGGGGCGTGGTACGCTTTATTACTACTTCCGTGACAAAGACGAACTGTTCACCGAAGTGATGAACCGCTTTTTCCTGACACCCAAACAGCAGCGCCTGAATTCGCTGCTTGAACAGACGGTAACCATTCCGGAAATGATTCAGGCGCTCTTGTCATATCTCTACTCGTTGCAGGATTTGTTGACGCAGTTTGAGAACAAACATGTCAATACCTCCAACGTGGTGACGCTGATGAATACGGCGTATCACCGTTATCCCGAACTCTACCGCAAAGCTCAGCGTATTTACGAGAAAGAACTCTTCTTGTGGAAACGGGCCTTGCAACATGAGATGCAAAAAGGCATCATTCGGAGGGATATACCGGTGGACACCGTTGCAATGATGTTTACACACCTCAAGGACGGATTTGATACCGCCAAAGCCGGTGTAACAATGGACTTTAGTGCCTTTCCGCAGCAATATAACTATCTGTACAACCTTCTGAAAATTGAGGAATAACGTTTTTTTACTCTTTTTGAACGGTTGTTCGAATTTAAAGTAGTACCTTTGCAGCGAATTGGAATAAAAGGAAACAGAATAATATGGAAACAAAACATTATTTTTCGTATTTGCAGGCCACGATGCAGAAACATTGGGATGATGCCTGTATGGTCAATCTGGATGGCACATCGCCTTATACCTATCGCACGCTCGCGACCGCTATAGCCCGTCTTGATGCGCAGTTTGAGGCGATTGGTATCAAACCCGGTGACAAAGTGGCTCTGGCGGGTATCAATAGTGCTAATTGGGGTATGTCTTTCCTCGCTATCACGGCCTATCGGGCTGTGGCGGTAAGTATCCTGCCTGACTTTACGGCAGAGGATATCGCGAACCTGGTGGCACATTCCGAGGCCAAACTGCTGTTGGTGGGACCGAATGTCCGCCGTAAAGTGGATTTGGACACCATGCCCGGTTTGATTGGAACGATCTTCTTGGACGAACTCTCTATGATTCATGCCAAAGAAGAGGCTACCATCACTGCGTTCAATGAGGCGGGGGCTGCATTCGATGCCGCTCATCCCGAGGGCATCGCGTTGGAGGATGTTCATTATCCGACCGACAACATGGATGATCTTGCTTTGATTAACTATACGTCCGGTTCTACAGGTAATCCTAAAGGCGTGATGCTTACTTATCTGAATCTTAGTCATAATGTGCATTACGCCATTTACAAGATTCCGCATCGTGAAGGTGATCATGTGCTGTCCATGCTGCCGATTGCCCACATGTTTGGACTGATGTTTGAGTTCCTGTATCCAATCTGCGAAGCAACGCACATCACGTTCCTAACTCAGCAGCCGACACCGACCATTTTGATGAAAGCCTTTGCGGAGGTCAAACCTTATATGATTCTTACCGTGCCTTTGGTCATCGAGAAGATTATCCGTAAGAGTGTCTTCCCTGTCATCAAGAAACCTTGGATGAAAGTCTTGTGGCATACGCCCGGTATCAAGAATGTATTGCGCAGGAAAGTGAACGAGAAACTGATGAATGCTTTTGGCGGCAACTTGCGTCACCTTATTATTGGTGGTGCTGCGCTCAACTTGGATGTAGAGCAGTGCCTTCGTGATATCAAGCTGCCTTACTGCGTAGGCTATGGCATGACAGAGTGCGCTCCGTTGCTTTCTTATTCACCGTGGGATGTCTATCGCATGCACTCGTGCGGACAGCCTATTGATGGCATGGAGTTCCGTATCGATTCGTCCGACCAGTACAATGTGGATGGCGAAGTGCAGGTGCGCGGATTCTGCGTGATGAAAGGCTATTACAAGAACCCGGAAGCCACCAAAGCAACCTTTACCAATGACGGTTGGATGCGTACGGGTGACCTTGGTGTCTTGGATAAGGACGGTTTCCTCTATCTGCGTGGTCGTAGCAAGAATATGATTCTCGGTGCCAGCGGACAGAATATCTATCCGGAAGAGATTGAGGACAAACTCAATGCGTTCCACTATGTTGTGGAGTCCGTGGTCATTGCCCGTGAGGGAAAGATTGTTGCATTGGTTTATCCGGACTATCAGGGCGGCTTGGACAAAGAGCAACTGCGTGAACGTCTGGAGGCCAACCGCAGAAGTCTCAACCACCATCTGCCCCAATACAGCCAAGTGTCTGCCATTGAGATGGTGGAAACGGAATTCGAGAAAACCCCGAAAAAGAGTATCAAGCGTTACCTATATAAATAATGCATTATTTCAAGTATCTGAACGAACAATTCGCTTCTTCTTGGGATAAACCCGCTTTGAGCGATTACGGACAGGAAGGAAGCACGTATACTTTTGGCGAACTGGCGCAAGCCATGCTTCGCCTTCATGCGTTGTTTCGCACCTTGAATGTTCAGCCCGGAGATAAGATTGCCATTGTCGGCCGCAATTCCATGGCATGGGCAGTGGCTTATCTGGCGATAGCGTCTTATAAGGGCGTTGTCGTGTCCATCCTGCCGGATTTCACGCGTGAAGATATAGCCAAACTCTTGGAGCACAGCCAGAGCAAGATGCTTTTCGTCGGTCCGTATGTATGGAACGGATTGAATGGTGAGTTGCTTGCCTTCAAGGGGCCTGTAGTTTCGCTCAGCGATTTCACCCTCTTGCAAGGTAATGATGAGATGCGTGCCGGCTTTGTGGACTGGAAGACCAAATGCGCCAACGGAACGTATGGTGTCGTTACGCGTGAAGAGTTCCATCTGCCGGAGGATGGCGACAAAGAGCTTGCGCTTATCAACTATACTTCCGGCTCTACCGGCAACCCCAAGGGCGTGATGCTCAATGCGGCATCGCTCTGCAGCAATGTGGAGGCGGGCTTGACGCTTCTGCCTGCGCCGAAGAATGCAACGGTGGTATCTATTCTTCCGCTTGCCCACATGTTTGGTCAGGTGGCGGAGTTCCTTTATCCCCTCTGCACGGGATGTCACATTTATTTCCTGGCGAAAACGCCTACACCTGCCATCCTGATGAAGGCTTTGCAGGAGGTCAAACCTTATATGTTGGTAATGGTGCCGTTGGTGATAGAGAAGATTTACCAGCGCAACCTCTCTGTCCGTCTGTCGGGCAAACTCATTCATGCGCTTTGGAATGCACCATTGATAGGGCATTTCATCCGCCTGAAAGTGAAGCAGAAACTCAATGACTCTTTTGGCGGTCGCATTCGTTATTTCCTCTTGGGCGGTGCCGCTGTGCATCCTGATGTAGAGGATTGCTTGATGGATATACGTTTCCCGCTTTTGGTAGGGTATGGCATGACCGAGTGCGGACCGCTTATCGGCGGTTGCCGTGTCAAGGAGTTCCGTCGTCGCAGTTGCGGGCGTGCGGTGCCGAATGTCGAAGTGCGTATCAATAATCCCAACGCCGAAGGGGTAGGTGAAGTCTGGGTACGCGGAACAAATGTCATGATGGGCTATTATCGTAATATGGAAGCCACCGATGAAGTCTTTGATGCCCAGGGGTGGCTCAAGACGGGCGACCTTGGTATGATGGATAAGGATGGGTTTATTTACCTGAAAGGGCGCAAGAAAACCATGTTCCTCAATGCCAACGGACAGAATATCTATCCCGAAGAGATTGAGTCGAAACTCAATGCCTTGGATGGAGTGGAGGAGAGCCTTATCGTGGAGCGGAAGGGCAAACTTGTAGCCCTTGTCTTCCCGGAGGACAAAACTAAGACTTGGACAAAAGAGGCCATCTTGGCGGCGATGCAGGAGAACTTGCACAAACTGAATAAGCTAATCCCGAACTATTCGCAGGTATCCGATATCGAAATCAAGGAAGACCCCTTTGAGAAAACCCCGAAGAAGAGTATCAAACGATTCTTATATAATTGATAGAACACTGATATGCGACTGATACAAAATCCATGGACAGGACTGGACGGCTACAATTGTTTTGGCTGCTGTCCCACCAATCCGATTGGCTTGCAGATGCGATTCTACGAGGATGGCGATGACATCGTCTCTATCTGGCATCCCAATCTGCGCTATCAGTCGTGGATTAACACCATTCATGGCGGCGTGCAGGCGGTTCTGTTGGACGAAGTATGCGGCTGGGTGGCGTTTCACAGGCTGCAGTTGTCTGGCGTCACAGCCAAGATGGATTTGCGCTATCGTCGGCCGATGTTAGGGACCATGCCTTTCATCGAGGCGCGTGCGCATCTGGTGGAACGCCGTCGCAATCTTGCTGTCATTCGCGGGCAACTCTCGGATAACGAAGGCAACATACTTGTTGAGGCCGATTGCACCTATTTCCTCTATAGCGAAAGCCAAATGCCTCAGGAAGTTGTGGCGGGGCATTCGGTGGCGATAGGAGAGGAACTGACCCGCGAAGAAGTCATCGAACGCGAACTGAATGGCACACATGAAACAAAACAATAACTGACATAATGATGGAGCTATGTTTTTCCTCCATCGCAAAAAAACTGAAAACAATATGCGAACAAACACTGAATTGGAAGGCGTCAGCCTTCTCGGAAACCAGCACACGGTCTATCCGTCTGATTACGACCCGTCACTGTTGGAGACTTTTGTCAACAAGCACACGGGGAATGACTATCTTGTCACGCTCCATTGTCCGGAGTTCACCTCTCTTTGCCCGAAGACAGGGCAGCCCGATTACGGCACCATTCTCATCTCGTATATCCCGCGTGTTCGGATGGTCGAGTCCAAGAGCCTCAAACTCTACCTCTTCTCCTTCCGCAACCATGGCGATTTCCACGAGGATTGTGTCAACATCATTATGAAGGATCTCATTCGTCTGATGGACCCGAAGTATATTGAAGTCACGGGCTTGTTCCATCCGCGAGGAGGCATTTCCATCTTGCCTTTTGCCTCTTGGGCGGACGAAGAGCATCAGGCGTTGCGGCAGCAGCGTATGACGGCACGTATGGCGGATGTGATGTGCTACAAAAACAACTTCTGAACTATGAAGGACACAGTCTTGATTTTGTCCGGAGGTTTGGACTCCGTCACGATGTTGTATGACTATCGCGACCGTATCGCTTTGGCGGTCACCTTTGATTATGGCAGCCGTCATTCGAAGAACGAGATACCGTTTGCCCGCTACCATTGCAGCCAATTGGGCATTGAGCATCTGGTTATTTCGATGGATTTCATACAGCGTTATTTCCATTCTTCGCTTTTGGTAGGCGGAGAGGATATACCGGAGGGGAACTATAATGACGAGAATATGCGTTCCACCGTGGTGCCTTTCCGCAACGGTATCATGCTTTCCGTGGCAGCGGGTTTGGCGGAAGACCGTGGTTTGAAGGCGGTTATGATGGCGAATCATGGCGGAGACCATGCCATCTATCCCGATTGTCGTCCTGACTTTGTCGCTGCCATGGACTGTACGATGGAGGCCGGCACCTATCAGCGCGTCCGTCTGCTCACACCTTACACCCGTCTCACCAAAGCGGACATCGTGCGCCGAGGTCATGCGTTGGGGGTGGATTATGCCCAAACATGGAGCTGCTATTGCGGTGGCGAACGCCAATGCGGGCGATGTGGCACTTGCACCGAGCGGAAACAGGCCTTTGCTGATGCCGGTATCCCTGACCCGACTGTTTATCAATCTTGAATATCTTTAATTTCATACAACCGATAATGTATTACATAAAAAAGACACTTACTATCTCGGCAGCCCATCGCTTGGAGCTGGATTACGAGAGCAAATGCAGCAATCTGCACGGCCATAACTGGACCATCACGGTTTGCTGTCGCGCGGCACAACTGGATAAAAACGGCATGGTCACCGACTTCAGCCGTATCAAAAGCCTTGTCCACGGTCAACTGGACCATACGTGCTTGAACGATGTCCTTGATTGTAACCCTACGGCGGAGAATCTTGCCCGTTGGATTTGCGAAAGCGTGGAGCATTGCTATCGCGTCGAAGTGCAGGAATCCGAGGGGAACCTCGCTGTTTACGAGAAGGACGAATAGATGGAAACGCCCGCTCACATCTATCGTGTCAACGAGATTTTCTATTCGTTGCAGGGCGAAGGGCTGCATGTCGGTACGCCGGCTGTCTTTGTGCGCTTCAGCGGTTGCAATCTCCGTTGCCCGTTTTGTGACACCGATTTCGCAGCTTTTTCCGAGATGACGGCGGAGGCCATCGTCGCTCGCGTGCAGGAGTTGTCGCCTTCCGAGCATACGCTGGTCGTCCTCACGGGCGGAGAACCGATGTTGCAGGTTGACGAACCGCTATTGGCCGCCTTGCACAGCACCGGAAAAACCTTGTGTCTCGAAACCAACGGCACCTTGCCTGTCCCCGAATCCGTTGATTTCGTCACCTGTTCGCCTAAAGAGGGCAGTCGGGTTGTGCTTACTTCTGCGGACGAACTCAAAGTCGTTTTCTGCGGACAGGATGTTGAGCATTGGGCGCAAACCATCGCTTCATCCCACCGTTATTTGCAGCCGCTTTCCTGTTCTAACACCGAAGCCACTGTAGCCTATATCTTGCAGCATCCCCATTGGGCATTGTCGCTGCAGACGCATAAACTGATTAATATCCGATAATATACACTAAACTTTTCTCTTATGGACAGCCGTCGTTTCTATCAGCTCTGGGAGCATGTCAGCCATTTTTTGGATTTCCGTGATTATATCGATGTCGAAGCAGGGGCGGAGAGCATACGTTCCAATGTTCGCTTCCGCGGACCGAACATCGCCATCTTGTTCTGTGCCATCGTCATCGCTTCGGTAGGATTGAATGTCAATTCCATTCCGGTCATCATCGGTGCCATGTTGATTTCGCCGCTTATGTCGCCTATCATGGGCTTGGGTTTGGCGTTGGGCGTGAACGACACGCGTTTGCTCAACTCGTCTATTAAGAATCTTGTGGTCATGGTGGGCATATCCATCTTGGCTTCCACGCTTTTCTTCCTCATTTCGCCTTTGTACCTTGAGCATCCCACCGAACTGCTTGCACGCACCAATCCCACTATTTATGACGTCCTCATTGCCCTTTTCGGCGGATTTGCAGGCATTATTGAGACCTCACGCAAGAAGCAGGGCACGGTGATTGTCGGTGTCGCTATTGCCACGGCGCTCATGCCGCCTTTGTGTACCGTTGGTTATGGATTGGCGTCATGGGATATGTCTGTCTTTTTGGGCGCGCTGTATCTTTTCTTCATCAACCTCAGTTTCATCGCGTTGGCATCCTTGGTGGGTGTGAAGATTTTGCATTATCCTGTTGAGCAGGGCACCAATCCCATCGCACGCCGTCGCAACAGGGTCATTGTCTCGGTCTTTCTCATCGCCTTGGTTGTGCCCAGTATTTTGTCGGGAATTACCATGATTCGTGAAACCAATTTCACGCGAAGTGCCAATGCTTTTGTCGCTGCCAATAAGTCCCATGGCAGAAGTTATGTCTATGATTATAAGGTCAATAGCTCTTCCAAACCCGCTACGGTCGAACTCTATATTGCCGGTGAAGCTTTGGAGGCGGCGGATTATGCCGATTTCTATACCTCTGCCTTGGAGTATGGTATCCATCGGGAGCAGATTGTTTTCCATCAGGATGCGGCATATACCAATCCCGTTGTGGATGAGAATCAGGTTGTGCGCGACATCCTCCGCCATTACGAAGACTTGCTCAAAGAGCGCCAGCAAACCATTGATGCCCTCAATCGGCGTATCGACTCGCTTCAACAGACCATCAGTCTCGGACAATCTTCGGACGAAACACGATAGATATACGATAGATACACGATAGATACACGATAGATATACGATAGATATACGATAGATATACGATAGATATACGATAGATACACGATAGATATACGATAGATATACGTTAGATATACGATAGATAATAGGGACATTGTCGGGACGGTGACGCCCCTCGAAGAAACAAAAATGACACTCGGATGCAAAAAAAATGAAAAAAAACTTGCACAATTCAAAAAAAAGCAGTACTTTTGCGGCGAATTTGGATTTTGGGGAGCCGAAAGGCACATAAGTCTGAACAAATAAACAAACAATATAGTTAAACAAATCAATTAAAACAATTACAAAACAATGAAGAAAATGATTTCTTTGGCTTTCGCCGCTCTTATGTTTATCGGCGCAAGCGCGCAGATTCGTCAATCTGCACAAATGACTCAAGAAGACGCGTTCACAAGCGCTGTTGCTTACAACATGAAAGGTACAGTAAGTGGAAATTACACGTACACGGAGAATGACTTCAATATCATGTTTTATGATGCGCAAAATGAGATCGTGGCTTATGTAGAACTGATAGCTCCTTCTGCAACTACTCTCCAAGGTGTTTATCACCTCAATGATGGCTATGTAAACAATATGGCCATTGCAAAAGTATATGACCAAGGAAACGCATATGAAATGACCGGTGGTGACTTGATTTTCATTTGCAAAGGTACTCAAAAGCAAACGGTTCAAGGATATGGAGAAGTAACGTACTATATCTACGATGTTCAAGGACTCAACTGGCATAATAAATCTACGGGCGTTAATGTAATGGAATTCCATGGCACAGTTGCTATGCCTTTCCAGAGTTGGAAGACTAAAGAGCTTTACACTATGACAGAGACGGCTATCTCCGCTACTGAAATCGTTCTCGACGATGTTGTAGGATATCAGCCCTCTGAAAATGGTGACTACTGGGAGTTCAAAGCTTTTGATAACGCACTTCAGAATGGTGTGGATTTGGTAGCTTTCTCTAATGTTGTATACACGGATGCACAAGATAATGGTTTCTATTGTGTTCAGGGTGCTCATGATATCAACACCTTGGCTGTTTCTAACGGACAACTTCTTACTCAAATATTCGTTAACGGTGCAGAAGTTACCAGTGACCAATGGCAGAATTTCATGGCATTTATCGTAGAGACCGAACCCGGCTCCGGTAAGAAATTTGTGATGAGTCTCTATTTGCAAACAAATAACGTTTGGTATCACATGACGTCTGTTTATGATGCTGCTGCTGCTGGCGTAGAAGAAGTTGAAGCTGCCGAAACCGAAGGTACTGCAAAAGTAATGAAGGACGGTCAACTCATTATCATCCGCAATGGCGTTCGTTACAACGCACAGGGTGCTGTAATCGAGTAAACAATAACAAAACTAAGAAAAAGCGACTTTCGGGTCGCTTTTTTCTGTTATGAAACAGATTCTTTACCTTTTCTTGAGCCTTGCCCTTGTCGCATGTGGCAGTCATTCGGACGCACAGAAGGACAACGCGTCGCAGGACCAACCTTCTGCAGAACTGGAGGAAACCAATCTTGTCGCCTATCCGGGACGGGACATACGCTATTCCTCTAAGTTCTGTGACCTTAACGCAAAGCATCTGCAGGCGGCACAAGCCATTGGCTTAAACCCAACGCCAAAGGATAGACAAGCGGCTGCGCACTCCAAGAAACACTTGTGCCTTGTGAAAACCGGACGTAATTATATCGTCGATTCGCTTACCCATTCGGTTCCTTATCTTGTGCCGGCGGCGGCAAAACGCTTGGATGCAATAGGGGAGGAGTTTGCCGATATTTTGCAGCGAAACAACCTGCCGCATTACCGTTTTCATGTTACATCTGTCTTGCGCACGCAGGAAGATATACGCTCGCTTCAGAAAAGCGGTAACTACAACTCGGTTTCTAATTCTGCGCACTGTTTCGGTACTACGTTCGACATTTCTTATACCTCTTACGACAAGGTTACTCGCACGCACGATTACATGACCCCCGAAAACCTGAAACTTGTTCTTGGACAGGTCTTGCTCAATCAGCAGCGAGAAGGACACATTTATGTGAAATACGAATATAAACAGGCCTGTTTTCATATCACAACGCGTAATTAGTGCCGTCTGATGGCATTTTTTCTGCGTTTTTCTTGCGGGAATGAAAAAAAAGTTGTACCTTTGCTGCGTTTTAACCAAACAAAGAAATTCTATTAACCTGTAAAAAACAATTTGCAATGAGAAAGTTCTTTATTCTCTCGCTTATGGCTGTTAGCACATTGGCCATGGCGCACGATGGTTTTATGAAGCAGGAGCCCGATTCAGCACAGAAGGACTCTGGCTTTATCTTTACCACTATCGACAGTGTAGGTATCACACCCATTAAGGACCAGAACCGTTCGGGTACTTGCTGGTGCTTCTCTACCATTGGTTTTCTGGAGAGCGAAATCATGCGTATGCAGAAGGGCAAACAGTTCGACCTTAGCGAAATGTTTGTCGTTAGCCATACGATGGTTGATCGTGCCGAGTATGTAGTTCGTATGTACCAGAACGCCCAGTTCGCTGCAGGTGGAAGTGCCTACGACGTTATCTATTGCCTCAAGCACTATGGTATGGTGCCTCAGGAAGCTATGCCCGGTATTCAGTATGGCTGGTCGGCGAAAGACTCCCTGCCTGTGCATTCCGAATTGGACGCCGTTGCCGGTGGTTATGTTCGCGCACTCACACGCAGTATCAAGAAACTCTCTCCCGTTTGGAAAAAGGGACTGCAGGCTGTCTATGACACCTATCTTGGCAAATGCCCGGAAACCTTCACCTATGAGGGTAAGGAATACACTCCGCGTACGTTCGCTGACAAAGTGCTCAAACTCAATGCGGATGACTATATCTCCATCACTTCTTACACCCACCATCCTTATTCCTATGAAGAGGGTCATCCTCGCTTTGTATTCGAGGTGCCTGACAACTGGCGTATGGATCAGATGTACAATGTGCCCATGGAAGATATGATGCGTATCATTGACAATGCCCTTAAGAATGGTTTCACCCTCGCTTGGGGTGCCGATGTCAGTGAAGACGGATTCACCCGCAATGGTATTGCCGTTTGCCCCGATGCCGATAATGGTGCTGATCTCACGGGCAGTGATATGGCGCACTGGCTCGGTCTCTCTGCTTCACAGAAGAAAGAGGAACTCACCAAACGTCCTCTCCCTGAGATTGAAGTTACCCAGGAAATGCGTCAGCAGGCCTATGACAACTGGGAAAATACCGATGACCATGGTATGCAGATCTTTGGTATCGCGCACGACCAGAATGGTAAGAAGTACTATATGATTAAGAACTCTTGGGGTACTGCACGCTACAAATACAAAGGCGTTTGGTATGCTTCCGAGACGTTTATGAAATACAAGACCAACGATATTCTTGTTCATAAAGATGCCCTCCCAAAAGACATTCGCAAGAAACTTGGCCTCTGATTTCATGGCTACCCGTCCGTGGTCTTTCCCCGTATCGGTCGTTCCGGTACTGGTGACCACGGCGGGTCTTTCTTATCTCGGTTACAACGTCAACTGGTGGCTCATGCTTTGGGCACTCGCTGGCGCAATGCTCTTTCATGCTGCCGGTAACACACTCAGCGACTACTTTGATTATCGTCACGGCGTGGATGCCTCCGACACTTTCGGTTCACGTACTTTAGTGGACGGAGTGATTACCCCCGAACGTATGTTGCATTTGTCAATCGTTCTGCTTGCCGTGGCGTGTCTCTGTGGTTTGGGGCTTATGCTCGTTACCGGATGGCAGCTGCTCCTTTTCGGTGGCGCAGGCGCACTGCTCGCAGCCTGTTACTTTTTCCTGAAGTCACATGCCCTTGGCGATGTGGATATCTTCCTTACATTCGGCTTTTTGCCTGCGCTGGGGACATCCTTTGTCGTTACGGGTGCTGTGCAATGGGAGGCTTTGTGGTTTGTGCTCGCTTTCATTCCCGTCACCAATGCCGTTCTTCATGCCAACAACACGCGCGACATACAAACCGATTTGCGCGCAAATATACGAACGGTGCCAATGTCTATCGGTAAGAGGGCTTCGCAATGGCTTTATTGCATCATGGTCGTCTTCCCGCTTTTGTGGACCGTTGTTTGTGTCCTACTCGGTAAGATGCCTTGGACGGCTTTGCTCATAGCCCTTTCCTTGCCTTTGGCGTTAATGAATTGCCGTACAATGATGCGGATGGACACCGTTCAGGGTGGTATTAACGCGCTGGACGAAGCCACGGCCAAACAGCAGTTGATAGGTAGCCTTCTCCTTTTCATCGGACTTCTGTTGGCGCGGTTCTTATAAACAAATAGTGTGCGTATGGAAAGACAATTACGTTCTTCTCTCTTGGCGGCCTTTTTCTTGTGGTTCGCAATGTTTTCTCCCTGGACGAGAAACGACATAAACTTCTGGGCGGTTATGCTCTCTACTGCCGTTCTTCTCGGCATCCTTTCCTTTATCTATGGGCGTGATATATGGCACAGCCGTACGCTCTTTTGGGGAGATATGGAGGGAATGGAGGCTTTCCGTTACTGGCTCGGACAGATTGCACTCGGTGTCCTTATCGCAGCAGTCTTGTGGGGACTCTTTTGGGTGGGTGATAAGCTTTCCCAGCTCATCTTCCCCTTTGCCCGTGACCAGGTGAATGCAGTTTATAACATTAAGGGTACATGGGATATGCAGGTTCTTTGGGCAATGCTTCTCTTTGTTATTGGTCCCGCTGAGGAAATCTTCTGGAGAGGTTATGTCCAGGAACGCTTGGTGCGTCTCTTTGCCTCAAGCGACAGACCTCGTCTCTTTTGCAATGCACCGGTACTGGCAATGGCTGCTACCGTGTTGCTCTATACCTTGGTACACGTACCCTCTCTCAATTTTATGCTTATCATGGCGGCACTCGTCTGTGGTGCGGCATGGAGCGTTCTCTATTGGTTGCGCCCGCATTGGATGCCTGCACTCATTCTCAGTCACGCCCTTTGGGATGCCGCAGTCTTTATTTGGATGCCTCTCTAAAAAACAGATTGTATAGTCTTATTTGTAGAATAGTATAGTTATGGAAGATGTTCTTCGTAAATCACGCTTCATTGCGGTATTGGTATTCCTTGTCTTGGTTTTTCATGTCATGGTACGTGCCTTTATGCAATTGGATGACTACATTGATGATCGCAGTATCCTGATGTTGCAGACAGGCGTGCATTTGTTTGTCTGTATCTTGTTCTTGATTTTCATGTACCTTCTGCATCAGCAGATGCCGCGTCCCTCTGCCATGTACAATCTGGTGACCTTTGGGCAGGTTTGCTATTGGTCCTTTATGGTGGCGGAGTTGGCTGCCTTGCGCCTTTCGGGACTTGATAACTCGCCTTTGGTGGAGAAACTGAAACTCACGGCTTTTGCCCTTTATGTTGTTATCTTTCTGGCACTCACGGTATTCTATCTCCTTCTCGGTATTCGCCTTCCCATGTGCGGAGCTAAAGTGGCTGCTTTCTTTGTCGCAGCCGCTCAGGTTGTGAACATGATTCTGTTGGAATTGTTCCGCTATTGGTTCGATTTGAAAATACAAGTCGGTGGAGTGGATTTATACGACTTCTTGGACGATGTCATCGCCTACGGATGTATGATTTGGCTTCTCATTGCCTTACCTAACATCCCCTTGAAAAAGAACTATGCTTGATTGTTTAAAAACGAAAAATATAGTTTCAAACGAACGAGCGTATATCCGATAATCCATTTGTTCCTAAAAGAAGCGTTCTTTAAGTTGGCAGACAGAATCCCCAATACTTCTCGTTGTGCATCGGGACGCGTCTTGGAAGTTGTACTATGCGGATTGAGGGTATAGAGATAACCTGTATAGTGTATAATACGGCAAGTGGCGTTACGTAGCCATAAATTGACCGACCATAGTACGTCTTCATATATTATACTTTCCGTAAATCTCATCCCTTCTATGGTTTCACGGCGGTATAGCCGCATGCAGGGAGAAGTGAACTGGTAGCAATGTCGCGGCGTCTTTTGATGGATGATAGTCTTCTGCTGAATGCGTTTGTACCCGGACTGAACATAGTCTACACCCTCAATTGCATCTAAGTGTCGTGTACACCAGTCCGGTTCCAAGGCATCATCTGCATCAACGAAGACGATATAAGTCCCTTGGACATGTGATAAACCGGTGTTGCGTGCTGCAGACTGACCGGCATGTTGCTGCTCATAAAACTCAATACGTGCATCGCGGGTGGCATAAGCGCGAGCAATGGTAACGCTGTCATCCGAACTGCCATCATCTACCAAAATCAGTTGCCAGTCCCTTTCTGTTTGGGCAAGGATGCTTTCGATGCATTCGGAAAGGTATATTGCAGAATTGTATATGGGAACGATAATGCTAATCATAATTGTTTAAATATTTTCTCCATTTGCTCAGCTTGATATTGCCGCGAGAAACGTTGCTTTATCTCTTGCTTGACAGGCTGCCGTGTATAACCGTTCCGCTCCCATTCACGATATTTGTCTATAATAAACGTTCGGATGGCCTCTATCTCATCAGTGGCGATGCCGGCATTGACATTTTCAATCGTTTGGGCAAGCAAGCCGTGGTCGGAAGGATAACAGATAACGGGTTTCTCACAGCCTAAAGCTTCGAAAAACTTGGTAGTCATCATGCCGTTGGCAGTAGGACTCGTCAGTACAATCATTATACTGCTTTTTCGTATTTCATCTCCTACTGCGGTGATAGCAATAGGATGATGGTCAGGAGTATGCAGATTGAGCCGCAATTGGGGAAGCTCGTCTTGTAGGTGCCGGATCATAGAGAAAAGTGCTTCCGGATGTTGGAATTCGTAAATCGTACCAATATAGGAAATAAGGAATTCTTTGTTGTGGACAGGAGCAAAATAGAATTGTTCAGGATCAAAACCATTATAAAGGAGATGAACGTTGCTATTCTGAGCGTGCAGAAAATCCACGTGCCACGGACTGATAGTTGTGATACTGGTGGCCTGACGCAATACGTGGTTTCGGCGGCAGATATTTATTTGCTTGTACAGGTTTCGGAATGGCCGTGCCCACCATTGTCGGTGATGTTGGTATTGGGCGTCTGGTACTTGCTCATCCAAATCGCGGATATCAACATGCAAAGGAAGATGTTTCTCGCGGGCAATCTCCAGTGCAGCTCGTAGCGGAAAGGTAGAGAACGTGGTACAAAATACGAGGTCAAACGACAGGTCTTTCACCTCTTTCTTTGCCTTTCGTGAAAAATAGCGATTCTTCCAGTCTGTCAGTAGCGACCATACACTTTTGAAAAACCAATCCATGCGATTTCGGTACAAAGAGATTTCCTTAATAGGATAGGTATGGGGAAATGCAATAGGGTGAAAGCGTTCGGTAATAACATATACATCATGCCCATTCTTGCACCAATAATCGCAGAAGTAACGAATTCTCGGTGCAAATGACGGAGGTCCGTATGGGTCAGTGAGTACAAGTATCTTCATTACAATAGAGAAAGGATTTTCGGATAGAGTGATTTATGATATGTCTCTTTGCAAATGCTTGTATTATGCCACAGCAATACTAATTCGCCATGACACTGGCGCACTTTTTCAATCAGTCGCTCGGCCTCAAAGTAGGCTTCGTCTTCGTTCAGATTCATATAGTGCGGGGCACTCAATGTGCAATCCATAATGGTCAATGGATGTAGTGTAAGGCTGCTCAGTTCTCCTGTTTCGGGGTCTATCCAGCGGACCGGACGTGTGGTTTGCAAACGGAAACCTGCTTGATCGGGGAAGCCCATCGTGTAGTCGTCTGTGATACCCGCTTTTGCCAACCTGCGCAATTGAGGAATAGGACAACACAGATAATGACTGCGGTGTAGTGTATAACCGACCGAATTGAAGATATGGCCGTAATAACTGGAATGTAATCCTATTAGGGCATTGCTGCCGTATAGCATGTTACGTGTATAGTGCCAATCTCTTCCCCTTAGGTTATATTGTGGATAATCAAATCCCCAACCGGGTGTATCTTTTACGAAATAGATAATCTCCGCATCTTTCACTTGTGCATCTTGTGAAATCAGCCATGGAAAAGTGAATGCAGGGTCATTACCTATATTCTTCCAAGAAGCTAGGACCTGTTTCCATTCGCCACGATAGATGCCTCCCAACGCACCACGTAAATGGCGGTAGTGGGCAATCGTGTCTATATCGTGTGTTAGACATATATTGGCAAATGTAGATGGCGGCATAGGAATATCAAGGGATTTCATCAGCATACGGGCGTATTCATCTACTTGTGGAATATGAAGCCTGTTGCTTTCCCCTAAAATGGAATACTTGGCCAAAAAGCGTCCATGCTCATCGCGTTGCGGGTTCAATAGTTCTTCTGCACGGGAGATATAGAAAAACGTGTTGTAAATGAGATCGGGTGACACGTATGCTTCTCCGTCTCGGAGTTCGATTGCTGTTGATGTGATATCCGTAGGATAGTGCAATGCATCCCATTCCAATGGCGCCGACAAATGAACGTGTTTTGCCGCTTCTTCGTTTCCGTAAAGTAAAAACGAAATGATGTAGTCAATGCTTTCTTTCGCTAATGTCATAATCATCCTATTCGCTTAAAATCTCCCACTCGTATAGTTTTTGTTCTATTTTGTGTTTGATGGTTTCATAGCGTTGAAAGTTATCTGGTGTTTGGGCTTCTGGATTCCCCATCTGTATTTCTAGTTCTTTTTGCTCTTCCTCTAATCGTGCAATCTCATTCTCTATCTCACTGATTTGTTTCTCTTTTTTCCTCCTGGCAGCGGCTTCTGCCTTTTGTTGGGCATAATCCTGTGCACCTTTGCTTTCTGTAGAGGGGGTATTATTCTGTAGAGATGGTGTTATCGACTTATGTTCTAATTCTTGCAGGCTGCTCATGTTTTTCTTATGGAGAAAATCATAGATTCCGCCAATGTGTTCACGCACTTTTCCTCCTCCGAATTCATAGACCTTCTCAACAATACTGTCTAAAAAGTCGCGATCATGACTTACTATAATGACAGTGCCGTTGTATTCCTTAATGGCTGCTTTTAACACATCTTTCGATTGCATGTCCAGATGGTTGGTTGGCTCATCCAAAATAAGAAGATTGCATGGTTCAAGTAGCAGACGAATCATTGCTAAGCGGCTTCTTTCGCCACCGGAAAGAACTTTTACCTTTTTGTCTGAGGCTTCGCCGCCAAACATGAAAGCGCCGAGAATGTCACGGATTCGAGTACGTATGTCACCTACAGCCACATAGTCTATTGTTTCAAAAACGGTCATGTTCTCATCCAATAGGGCTGCTTGATTTTGAGCAAAATATCCGATTTTTACATTGTGGCCTATCTTTAGTGTTCCGAGGTAATCAATTTGACCCATTATACAGCGGACAAGTGTAGTTTTTCCCTCTCCGTTTTTGCCGACAAAGGCTACTTTTTCCCCTCGCCGTATCGTCATGTTGACATCGCTGATAACGACTTTTTCCCTTTCTGTATTGGTTGAAGTACGCGAAGGAAAGGATTTCGTTAAACCTTCGATAATAATCGGAAAATCGCCGCTACGTGGAGCTGGTGGAAATTTGAGGTTGAGACGGGAAGTGTCTTCTACATCCACTTCCAAGCGTTCTAATCGTTCCAACTGCTTTATACGGCTTTGCACTTGTACGGCTTTGGTTGCCTTATAACGGAATCTTTCAATGAAATCTTCCGTATCCTGAATCATCTTTTGCTGATTTTGAAAGGCTCGAACTTGCTGCTCGTGCCTTTCTTTCCTGAGTGTAACAAATTTGGAATAAGGTACGTTGTAATCGTATATGCGTCCAAGCGTGATTTCAATAGTTCGGTTTGTCGCATGGTCTAAGAATGCGCGGTCGTGGCTAACCAAAATGACGGCACTCTGCGATTGAGAAAGAAAGTTTTCCAACCATTGGATGGATTCAATATCCAAATGGTTGGTTGGTTCGTCCAAAAGAATTAAGTCTGGGTGGCGTAATAAAATTTTGGCTAATTCAATGCGCATCCTCCATCCTCCGGAGAACTCAGTCGTAGGCCTGTCAAAGTCGTTGCGCTCAAATCCAAGTCCGATAATGGTTTTGTCCATTTCTGCCACAAAACGCGCCTCATCGACACCTTGGAAAATAGTCATAACTTCTTCCCTCAATGTACGACCGTCTTGCAGGAGCATAACTTGCGGAAGGTATCCGATAGTGATGTCTCGGTCCTTTGTAATATGTCCGGATGTGGGTTCGTATTCACCGGAAATCAGGCGTAGTAGAGTCGTTTTCCCTGCACCGTTTTTTCCGACAAGGGCAATCCTGTCTTTTTTGTTGACAAGAAATGAGATGTCATCCAGGACGGGATGAGAGGAAAATTCTATCGATATGTGATCAATGGATAACATCGTTTATTCGTTGAGTAGGTGTTTTAGGCACAGACCTGTATAACTGTGTGGACATTTCATAATTGCCTCAGGAGTTCCTTCTGCCACAATTTGCCCTCCTTCATTTCCTCCTTCTGGTCCTAAATCAATCACATGGTCTGCTGCCAATATGACTTCTGGATTATGTTCAATGATGAGTACTGTGTGTCCGTTTGAGATAAGTCTGTTTAATGCCTTTAGCAGTACTCGTATGTCCGTATGGTGTAATCCGGTCGTTGGTTCGTCAAAAACAAACAATGTGGGGCGGCTATCCTCTTGCGCGAGAAACGAGGCTAATTTCACACGTTGACTTTCACCACCTGAGAGTGTGGAGGACGATTGGCCGAGCTTGATATAACCGATGCCGACATCTTGTAAGGGTTTAAGCCGTTGTACAATCTTTTTGCAGGCACTGTCTTCACTGAAGAACTCAATGGCTTGATTAACGGTCATCTCCAAGATATCAAAGATGTTTTTATCACGATATTTCACATCTAATACATCTTGCTTGAAGCGTCTCCCGTGGCAATGCTCGCATTCCATGACGATATCAGCCATAAATTGCATTTCAATAGTGATTGTTCCTTCTCCCTGGCATTCTTCGCAGCGTCCTCCTGGAGTGTTGAATGAAAAATAGGATGGAGTAAAACCAAGTTGTTGTGCTAATTGTTGATCGGCATACAACTTTCGGATTTCGTCATAGGCCTTTAAGTACGTAACAGGATTGGAACGGGAAGAACGGGAAAGAGGGGCTTGGTCGACAAATTCAATATCGTATAGCAGATGCAAACTGCCTGATAGTTTATGAAAATCACCGGTATGATCAGCTGTCCCGCCGTAGTATTTTTTGAGGGCAGGGTATAGAACTTTGCTAATCAGAGATGATTTCCCGCTACCGGAAACACCTGTTACGACAGTCATTACGTTTAGGGGAAAACGGACATTGATGTTTTTTAGGTTGTTTTCTGCAGCACCTATAATTTCTATGTAATTGTGCCATGGACGTCGTTGTTCGGGAATATCGTAAGTGAATTTTTCCAATCGTGGTTTCCCGATATAGGTTATCTTTCCTCCATGTATACCTGCCGCAGGCCCAATCTCAATGATATGATTTGCTGCTTTTTGTATTTCATCGTCGTGTTCTACTACTACGATAGTATTCCCTAAATCGCGTAATTCGTATAGGACATGGATTAAACGTTGAGTGTCGCGCGCATGCAGACCGATACTCGGCTCATCCAATACATAGAGAGAACCCACAAGGCTGCTCCCAAGTGATTTTGCAAGGTTTATTCGTTGACTTTCACCTCCGGAAAGCGAATTACTTATGCGATTAAGTGTAAGATACCCCAATCCGACATCTTGCATAAAACGCAATCGGGATATTATTTCTGGCAGTAACTGATGAACTGCCATTTGGTCAGTAGTACTTAATTGGAGTCCTGAGAACCATCCATGCAAATCACGAACAGACATTGTGCATAGTTCGGAGATGCTTTTCCCTCCTATCAATACATAGTTTGCAGCCTCCCGTAGACGTTTTCCGCCGCAAAGTGGACATATACTGCGCCCGCGGTAACGGGCCAACAAAACCCGATATTGCATTTTGTTATGTTGCTTTGCTTCCAATTCGTGAAAAAAGTCATCAAGCCCTCGGAAATACTCATTCCCTGTCCAAATCAGTTGTTTCTCTTCTGGAGATAGTTCATAAAAGGGCTTATGGATAGGAAAACCGAACTTGCTCGCATTATAAATTAATGCTTCATTCCAGAAACTCATTTTTTCTCCACGCCAACAGGCAATCGCACCTTCATAGATGGATTTTGACTTGTCTGGAACAACCAAGTCGGGATCAATGCCCACTACGGTTCCTAATCCTCCACATGTGGGACATGCTCCCAAGGGATTGTTGAAATCAAATAGATGTTCGTTGGGCTCAATAAAAGAAATGCCATCTGCTTCAAATCGTTCCGAGAATTGAACCATAACAGGGGTGGAATTTCCTTCAGTTGATGTTTCTTCGCACCAGAGTAGGCATATTCCTTTTCCTTCGTAAAAGGCCGTCTGTACTGAATCAGCAAAACGATTACGGGTAGAATCTTTCTTGTCGCAGATAATTCGATCCACCAGCAGATGTAAATTAGTATCAGGTTTTTCTCCCGTAAATTGGGTTATTCGGATTACTTTTTTTTCTTTTGCTTCGAATAAACGGGAGAAACCTTGTTGGTCCCAAATGTGTAGCTGTTCTTGAAAGGTTCTTCCTTCTGGTATTTGAATGGGAGCTAATAGCATGACGGGTGTCCCCTCTGCCTGTTTTTCCATTTCACGAATTACGTCTTGTATCGTGTTTCGTTTCACTTCTTGATGCGTGATAGGTGAAATAGTGTGCCCGATTCGTGCGAATAGCAATTTTAGATAGTCATAAATCTCAGTTACGGTTCCCACTGTTGAGCGTGGATTACGTGAAGATACTTTTTGCTCAATGGCAATGGCTGGTGGAATGTTATCAATGTGATCCACATCCGGCTTCTGCATACGTCCGAGAAACTGTCTCGCGTAGGCACTCAAACTTTCGACATAACGCCTCTGTCCCTCTGCATACAATGTATCAAAAGCCAAAGACGACTTACCACTTCCGGATACACCGGTGATAACAGTCAACTGGTTTTGTGGTATATCCAGATTTATGTTTTTTAGATTATGGGTTCGTGCCCCCTCAATATGGATGTTTTGTGATTTCAATTGTGTGTCCGGTTCAAGAATTTATCCTCCATGTCTTTGATAGTCCGTTGTGTATTGGGATTAGTCAAATCCATTTGACTCTTGCTCAATTTTGGGATACGTAGGCGGGTGCCGGGTAAAATAACACTTGGATTTGTCAAACGATCTCGGTTGGCATCATATATGTATACCCAGAATTTTTTCTCACCGTAGTGTTTTTTGGCCACCCACGCTAATCGGCTGTCTTTTGCCAAAATTTCAGTGGTAATAAATTCGGTATATTCTCCTTGAGTGTCTGTTTGTTGTGCACTCTCTTCCTGTGCCACTATTGCGATGGTATCATTAGACGTTTCGTCTGTCTGTATCTCATCTATTGCTTCTATTTCGTCTGTTTCTTCATTACCTGATATTATCTCTTCTATAGGGGATGAAGAAACGGATATTTCTTGCCCCGCTTTTTCTTGTAAATGGTTTACCCATACTTCAATTTTATGTTGAAGAAAAAGATACCCTCCGATTAGCAAAAGACAAAAAATACTCATTGTTATACCAGCTGCCATCCATGGGTGAAATTCCTGTTTGGCTTTAGGGGATTGAATATCATCAATGGGTAGAAGTTCTATTTCTTTATTCGTTGTGCTATCCTGGTTTGATGATTCTTCAATGGGAGAATCTTCATTTATGGGTTCAGGCTCGTCTTGCATGGAATTTTCTTTTTTGGGGCCTTGTCCCATGTCTGCCAATATGTTGAGAATTTCATCGGCCTGATCATTCAATTTCCGTATGGGATCACTTGCTGGTGTCAGTTCGTTGGGTACGTAATTCATGTTTTCCGCAGCCGCACGTTCCATTGTGAATCCGGGTTTATGATAGCCTTGTATGATGATACTTTCTCCTGTTTTTACATTCACACTTTTTCTTGGAGCCATATCTTGTACATGAAATGTTCCTAATCCGTTGATACGGATGGATTCGCCTTCATGCAGCGTTTCTGTAATCAGGTCAATCATACATGTCAGGAATTGCGCCACATCTTTTTGGGCGATGCCACTTTCTTTGGCAATAGATTGGCGTAATCCAACCCAAGTAAGTTTGTTAGTGTCTGTAGCCATATCTATTTCACAATTGCTTTTAATTTGTTGTTGGCACGAAAACTGACAATACGTTTGGCGCGTGTTACCGACTTTGCCCCGGTTTTGGGATTTGTCACTTGTCTGGACCTTCTTTCTTTAGGTTCCAATGTCCCGAAATTTTGCAGTTGTACGGTGTGGTCATTCTGCAAGGCAGAGGTAATGACCTTTGTCGTGGCTGTCATCAATTGTTCAACCTGTGTCTTGGTCATCCCTGTCTTTTCGACAATTTTGTTGATTAATTCTTTGGTTGTCATAGCTCTGCGTAGAGGTCAAATGCCTCAGCTTTAGTTATTTTGGCAAGGTACATTTCGCCTATCTTGCATTTTTTTGTGCTACTTTTCACTAACACTTCACAATCCACTTCCGGCGAATCGTGCTCTGTGCGCCCTATATAGTACTCGTTTTCCTTGCGGTCAATAATAATCAGCATCTCTTTCCCGATTTGATTGTGCATTAATTCATTGGAAATTTCTTGCTGGAGGGACATCAACTCATCTACCCGTTGCTTTTTTATCTCCTCTGCAATATTGTCCGTGTAATGTTTGTGGGCGAATGTTCCTTCTTCATCGGAATAAGTAAAAACGCCTAATCGTTCAAAGCGCATAGCTCGTACCCACTTTTTTAACTCCTCAAAATCTTCTTGAGTTTCTCCGGGATGCCCTACCATTAGGGTCGTGCGGATACATATTCCTGGTATACTTGAGCGTATCCGTTGTATCAATGCATCTTGTTCTGCTCGGGTGATATGTCTGCGCATCAGGTCCAACATGTGATCGGTACAATGTTGAAGGGCAATATCAAGGTATTTGCAGACATTGGCATGTTTAGCCATGACGTCCAATAACTCAGTTGGAAAATCGGTGGGGTAGGCATAATGTAGCCGAATCCATTTTAGGCCGTCTATATTTGCCATTTTGTCAATGAGTTCGGGCAGCAGATGTCGTTGGGCGATATCCAATCCATAAGATGAAAGATCTTGGGCGATTACATTTATCTCTTTGACTCCTTTTCTCACCAGCATGTGTGCCTCTTCCAAAATCTCTTCCATCGGAATAGATGTGTGTCGTCCGGTAATTAATGGAATGGCGCAGTATGAGCACATACGATTACAGCCTTCACTGATTTTGAGGTAAGCATAATGCCGGGGAGTCGTTAAGTGGCGCTCAATAGTACAAGATGTGGACGGTTGCTTTTTATGTAACGTAAGTTCATCAACAATCCCGTTGTAATCAAATTTTCCGAACCACTTGTCCACTTCGGGGATTTCTTGTCTCAATTCTGCTCTGTAGCGTTGGCTGAGACACCCCATCACATACAGTTTCTGAAGATGATGACGATGGTCAATTTTCCGTTTTGAGAATTGTAGGATTGTGCGTATACTTTCCTCTTTCGCGTCACCGATAAATCCGCATGTGTTGATAATGGCTATTGGGGCCGTCGGTCTTTTCGGATCGTGTTTGCACACGTAACCGGCTTTCTCCAACATGCCCATCAGTCGCTCTGTATCCACTAGATTTTTCGAGCATCCCAGGGTTAGTATATCAATCGTATTGTTTTGCACGTTCTGTTGTAACATTTAGTTCCCTAACTCGGAATGGAATTTAATGCGTACGAGTCTTACATGCAGTTCGTCGTAATCATCATACCCAAGTTTCTCCATGGCGAGTTTGATGTTATCGTTCTCCGCGTGTTGGAAATATTCGATGATATCCTCTTCTTCGTCAGGATCCACCACTTCGTCTATAAAATAGTTGATATTCAACTTTGTCCCGCTATATACAATAGCTTCAATCTCTTCTAACATTTCGTCCATTGACATGCCCTTCGATTCTGCCAAATCATCCAATGCGACGCGACGATCAATGGCTTGGATGATGCTGATTTTCCGGGTGGAGTCATGGGCAACAGTTCTCACGCGTAAGTCTTCTGGACGTATGATGTCGTTATCTTCCACATACTCTTTCACTACGCGCAGAAATTCTTCTCCATATCGCTTGGCTTTTCCTGCACCTACACCGGGAATGTTTTGCAATTCTTCCATAGTCACCGGATAAGTGGTGGCAATGGCTTCCAGACTTGGGTCTTGGAAAATAACAAACGGAGGCACATTCAATCTCTTGCTTAGTTTTTTGCGCAGGTCTTTTAATATGGAAAACAAAACTTCATCGGCAGCGGCAGAACCGGTCATGTTGGCTTCAACCACTTCTTCTTCCTCTTCATCATGTACTTCCAGGGGTACTTCAAACAGAATGGGGTGTTTCATGTATTTCTTCCCTTCTGCGGTGACTTTGAGATCCCCATAAGACTCAATATCCTTTTTCAGGTACCCGGCAATCAATGCTTGTCGAATCACTGCATGTAGCGTTTGTTCGTCATCATCTTCCGCAGCTCCGAAATTTTCCAACTCATTATGGTTATATGATGTAACAGCAGCTGTGCGGTTCCCATGTAGTATATCAACAATGTGTTCTGCTTTGAATTTTTCATTTACTTGTAGAACTGTCTCCAAGGTAAGCATCAGAAGTTCGCTTTCATTTGCCATGCGATATACTTTCTTGCAGTTGTCGCAGTTGCCACAATTGTCCTGATCATACTCTTCGCCGAAATAATGCAGCAGTAATTTGCGGCGGCAGAACGAAGACTCGGCATAACTTTGGGTCTCAAACAGCAATTGGTTGCTGATTTCTTGTTCGGAGACGGGTTTGTCACGCTGAAATTTCCGAAGACGTTCAATGTCTTTGGGAGAATAGAAGCAAACACACTGACCTTCTCCTCCGTCACGCCCGGCACGACCGGTTTCTTGATAATACCCTTCCAATGATTTTGGAATGTCGTAGTGCACGACAAAGCGGACATCGGGTTTGTCAATTCCCATTCCGAAAGCAATTGTAGCCACAATCACTTGGCATTTTTCCATTAGAAACGCATCTTGGTTAGTGGCGCGTGCAAGAGGTGCCATACCGGCGTGATAGGGGAGTGCGGAAATGTTGTTTACGCGAAGAGTGGCAGCCAAATCCTCAACCGATTTTCTGGACAGACAATACACAATACCTGATTTTCCTTCCATTGAACGGATATAGCGGATTAGTTCTTTGTCTACATCGTCGGTTTTCGGCCGTACTTCGTAATAAAGGTTAGGGCGATTAAAACTGGACTTGAACACCACAGCATCCAGCATGCACAGATTTTTCTGAATGTCGTGTTGTACCTTAGGTGTGGCGGTGGCCGTTAATGCCATGATGGGGGCTCGGCCGATTCGTTCCGTCATACTTTGGATGTTACGATATTCTGGACGAAAATCATGTCCCCACTCGGAAATACAATGAGCCTCGTCAATCGCATAGAAACTGATTTTTACGCCTTGGAGAAAATCTATGTTTTCTGCTTTGGTCAAACTTTCCGGAGCCAAATACAACAGTTTGGTTTTCCCATCCAACACATCTTTTTTTACTTGTGCGATTTCAGGGCGGGAAAGGGATGAATTGATAAAATGTGCCACCCCGTCTTCTTCGGAGAAATTACGCATGGCATCCACTTGATTCTTCATCAGCGCAATCAAAGGGGATATGACGATTGCCATACCATCCATCAGCAGAGATGGAAGTTGGTAGCATAAACTTTTGCCTCCGCCTGTGGGCATCAGTACAAACGAATCTTTTCCTTCCATTACGGTTTGGATGATTGCTTCTTGATTTCCCTTGAAAGCATCGAAACCAAAATGGTGCTGCAGAGCAGCGATTAACTCTTCATGTCGTGTCATGTCGATTGACGATTCTTTATAGATTGTCGTGTCGTTGATGTTTTTTTTTGTAATTTTCAGCGCAAAGGTAGCATTTTTTTTTGATATGACAAATTTTTTTCGAAAAAAAATGTATTTTCTTGCGTATATAATAAAAAAGTAGTATCTTTGCGGCCTAATTCATAAAATGCATGTAGAGTATGGAGAAACGAGATTTACCTTTTGGACAACTATTTAACCTCAGTTTCGGCTTCTTTGGCGTTCAGATTGCTTACGCATTACAGAGCGCAAATATTTCGCGTATCTTTGCAACGCTTGGTGCTGACCCGCATAGTTTGAGTTTTTTTTGGATATTGCCTCCGTTGATGGGTATGATAGTTCAGCCTTTGGTGGGGAAATATAGTGATCGCACGTGGACTCGTATGGGGCATCGTATGCCTTATTTGTTGGTGGGGGCGCTTATTGCTGTTGCCGTGATGGTGTTATTGCCGAATGCGGGTAATTTCTCGTTTGCACAGGCTGCCTTCTTGGGGCTTAACGTGGCGATGTGGTTCGGCCTGTTCAGTTTGATGTTTCTTGACACCAGTATCAATATTGCAATGCAGCCTTTCAAAATGATGGTGGGCGATATGGTGAACGAGAAGCAGAAGGGTACTGCTTATGCCATTCAGTCGGCACTTTGCAACGCCGGTTCAATTGTCGGTTATATATTCCCCATTTTCTTCACTTGGATAGGCATCGCCAACACTGCTCCGGAAGGGGTTATTCCAGACTCGGTGAAATGGAGTTTTTATGTGGGGGCTGCCATTCTCATCCTGTGCGTACTTTACACATTTGCAACGGTGAAAGAGATGAATCCGGAAGAATATGCCAAATTCCATGGACTTGCCGAAAAGAAAGAGGAAAAGAAAGATGACCCTGGTTTTGTCAAATTGTTGCAGAATGCTCCTTCCACGTTTTGGACCGTCGGGCTTGTGCAGTTCTTCTGTTGGTCTGCGTTCATGTATATGTGGACCTATTCAAATGGTTCGATAGCCACTCAGTGTTATGGATGGGACGGTGTCAGTACGGCTGCAGAGGCTTTCCAGACTGCGGGCAACTGGGTTGGAGTGGTCTTCTGTGTGCAGGCGGTAGGCTCTCTTCTGTGGGCAATGGTACTTCCGTTGCTTGAGAAATGGACGTCCAATAAAGGTGCTTATGCTATTTCCCTGTTGGTTGGGGCAGTAGGGTTTGTTTCTGTCCTTTGGGTTACGAATCCCTATGTACTATGGTTGTCATATTTGCTAATTGGTGCCGCATGGGCAGCAATGCTGGCATTGCCCTTTACCATTCTGACCAATTCGCTGAAAGGTGACAATATGGGGTATTACCTTGGTCTTTTCAATGGGACAATTTGTCTGCCGCAGATTGTGGCGGCACTGTTAGGGGGAGCATGTCTCAAGTATATCTGTGATGGTGCGCAGGTGGGCATGTTAGTCGTGGCTGGTATCTTGCTCGTATTAGGTGCGCTATCTGTGTTCTTGATTCGTGAAAAGAAATAAAATGAATATAACAACCTGAAGTTGAATATTTTCTAATTAATCATTATTACATCATGAAAAATTTACGTATTTGCTACGTCCTTTGTTTGTCCGCTTTGGCATTGGTTGCCAATGCGCAAATCAAGGGTACGGTCTTTGAAGACCCGAGTGGCGAACCGGCAATAGGTGCCACAGTTGTTGCTGTGGGTACTTCGTCGGGTACTGTCACTGATTTTGATGGCGTCTTCGAGCTCAATGTTCCGGAAGGGACAAAATTACAGATTAGTTACATCGGTTTTGAGACGCAGCAATTGGCTGCCAAGAACGGAATGATCGTCCGCATGAAGGAGGAAACCATCCAGCTCAACGAAGTTGTGGCTATTGGTTACGGCTCCCAGAAGAAAAAGGAGGTTACCGGTTCTGTGGCTTCTGTCAAGGCTGAGGATTTCAATGCCGGTGTCAAGTCCAGTCCTGTAGGTCTGTTGCAGGGTAAGGTGGCTGGCTTGAACATCATCAACAATTCGTCCGATCCTACCCAAGGTGGTTACAAGGTTCAGATTCGTGGATTCTCTACGTTGGACAAAGGTGCGGGTAGTGAGCCGCTGTATATCGTGGACGGTGTGCCCGTTTCCGGTATCGACAATATCTCGCCGGATGAGATTGCCTCCATGGATGTCCTCAAGGACGGTTCTGCCGCTGCTATTTATGGTACGCGCGGTACCAACGGTGTCATCTTGGTTACCACCAAGCGCGGAGATGCCTTTGCCGACCAGCCTAAGACTACGGTTGAGTATTCGGGCTACATGAGTGTGGCGTGGGTTAATTCCAAGACTGGCATGGCTACTCCTTCTGAATTCTTGGATTTGGAGCGGATATCCAATGGCAAGGTAAAACCCACTATCTATGAGAATGCTGATGGTACGACCAACAAGACGGATTGGATGAGTTATCTTACCCGCAAGGCCGCCATCACGCATAGCCATCACTTGGCTGTTTCTGGTGCGCACAAGAACTTCAACTATCGTGCATCTGTGGCATTCAAGAATGCGGAAGGTATTGCTAAGAACAACAATCGCCAAGAGATTCAGGCGAAGTTAACGGCAGACCAAAAGGCGTTGAATGGATGGCTGCAACTGCAATACGATGCTTCGTATATGCACTATCGCAATGATTATTTCTGCGGTGATTTCACGCAGGCTGCTATTGCGAACCCCACCTATCCGGTTTACGACTCGTCCACGCCGTCCGGTTATTTCACACCGCAGGCATCGGGTCAGTCTAATCCTGTGGAGGCGCTCAACAACAAGGAAAGTTATCAAGACGGTAACTATTTCCGAGGCTCGTTGAAGGCTACGGTGAATATCAAGCCTGTTCCCGGTTTGAAGGTCAGTGGCTTTGCCGCCGTTGAGGAAGGCGATAATCGCGATTATTGGTACAATGGTATTCTTAATAAGGACGAGGCAAATTCCAACAAGGCCGGTCGTAAGAACTCTATGAACCTTAATCAATTGTACGAAGGAACGATTGACTATGCCAACGGTTGGAATGGTCATAACCTCGTGGCATTGGCAGGTTTCTCTTATCAGAAGTTCTTCTATGACGGCTCGGAGATGTCCAATAGCGGTTTCCCGACAGCCGATATGAAGTATTACCTCATCGGTAATGGTACGGCAGACAAGAGCGGCATGAATATGAGTTCGTACCGTAACTCTAATGTGCTGGCTGCTGGATTTGTACGTGTTAACTATAACTATAATGAGAAATACCTCGTATCTGCCTCTCTGCGTGCCGAGGGTTCCTCTCGTTTTGGTAACAACCACAAGTGGGGTTGGTTCCCTGCAGTCAGTCTGGGTTGGCGTATCAAGGGTGAGAACTTTATGAAAGGTCAGGACTGGTGTAACGAACTCAAGCTCCGTGCCGGTTTCGGTATTACGGGTAACAACCTCAAAGATGACTTGAAATCCATTGCTCTCTTGTCGAATGGCGGTACGTTCTGGTACAATGGCGGTTATGTCTACACCTATGGGGTCAGCCAGAATGTCAACCCCGACCTTCGTTGGGAGCGTAAGTTCGAGTACAATATCGGTGTGGATTACGCCTTCCTTGACAATCGCCTCTATGGTAGCATCGACGGTTATATCCGCGACACCAAAGACCTCTTGTGGGACTATGAAGTTCCTACGCCTCCTTATCAGTATGCAACGCTGCTTGCTAATGCCGGTCAGATGCGCAGTTACGGTATTGAAGTTGCCATCTCCGGTGTGCCTGTGAAGACAAAGAACTGGACTTGGACTTCCACGCCCACTTTGGCTTGGAACCACTGCTATATCACCAAACTTTCCGACCCCTCGAAGGGTTTCAACTACACGCAGACCACTTCGGGCGGAGTAGGTGAGAACGGTATTATGAATACGAACACGCAGATTCTCGTAGAGGGAGAGTCGATCGGCTCGTTCTACGGCTATCAGTTCGAGGGCTTCCGTCCGAGCGACAAGGCATGGATGTACAGAACGCCGAGTGGTGGTTATGTATCCACGCCGAGCGAGCAGTACCGTCAGGTTATTGGTAATGCGCAGCCTGCCATTACCTATGGTTGGAACAACACCGTACGTTGGCGCGATTTGGACATCACCATCTTCTTCCGCGGTGTAATCGGCAACAAGATTCTGAACGTGACGCGTTGGGCGTATGGTCCGGATGATACGGGTACCCAGTCGATGAATGTCTTCATGTACGACATCAAGAACAATCCTCACAACAACCCCAATGGTGTCACCTATGCCAACAAGGGTGCTTTCTCAACCTACTATCTGGAGGATGGTTCCTACCTGAAGTTGGATAACATCACCGTAGGTTATACGTTCCGTTTCAAGGAGAACAAGTACATCCAGTCGCTTCGTCTCTATGCTACGGCGCAGAACCTGTTCACCATCACGAAGTATTCAGGACAGGATCCTGAGGTGAATACCACCGATGTATGGAGCGCAGGTATTGATTACACCAGTTTCTATCCCCGTACCGGAAGTTGTATGTTTGGTTTGAATCTGAACTTGTTCTAATATATATAAGGAGATATGATTATGAAAAGATATATTATGGCTGCGCTTGTATGCGCAATGATTATTCCCTCCTTCACCTCGTGTAAGGACATGCTCAAAGAGGAAATCTATGGTCAGCCCACGGTTGACGATATGATGAAGGAGGAGCAGAACGTGGCTCTTCTGGTTGGCCAGGCGTATGCGGATGTCAAGTGGTTGCACGACCACTGGGGCTATTGGGGTGTGAACCTCCTCACCACCGACGAGGGCGTCTGCCCTGTGCGTGTGCCGGGTGGTCACTGGAACGATGGCGGTTACTGGAAGAACCTGAATACCCACAACTGGAATGTGTTCGGCGATGCCTTCAAGAACATTTGGAACACCACCATTTCGGGTGCTGTACTGTGTAACAAACTTATCTACACGCTCGAACTGAATAAGGCGACCATGACTCCGCAGGTATACGAGCAGTATGTTTCCGAGTTGGAAGCTTTGCGTTCCTACTACTACTATATGCTCTTCGACTGCTTCGGTCGTATTCCTTACCGTGAGGACTTTGGCGAACAGAAGGCACAACCCCTGATGGAGCCGGCTGCTGTCTGGACGCGTCTGGTGGTTAACTTGGAGAACAGTGCCAAGAAATTGCCGGCCGTTACGGACGATGCTTCGCGCGACGTCAACTACGGTCGTTGCACTCAGGGTATGGCGAACGCCCTTCTGGCGCGTCTTTACCTGAATGCGCCCTCTTATAAGTCCTTCAACCAGTCGGGTGATTTCCTCACCCAGCTGAAGGCGGATGCCGCATCCATGCATCTGCTGGATTCTATCGGTATTCAGATTGAGAGCGAGGAAGACTTCTACACCAACGCAGCCCGCTGCTGCGAAGCGATTATCTCTTCCGGCAGTTATAGCATTGAGAACAATTTCTTCTCCAACTTCGCTATTCAGAACGAGAAGAGCAAGGAGAATATCTTCGTGATTGTGGAGGAGGGTAGTGCCGACTTCGACTACCGCGACTATGCAGGCTCGATGGCGAACAAACTGCGTATCACGATGCTGAGCTTGCACTATTGCCACAAGACTTCTTGGAACCTTATCGAGCAGCCGTGGAACGGTTTCTGCGCACGTCCGTCCTTCATGAAACGTTACAACGAAGCGGATGTCCGTGGCGCCGGTAACGAAGGACTGGGCACGATGAACCAGAACCGTTGGGGTTGGTTCGTAGGTCCTGTCTGCAATGCCAAAGGCGACACGCTGGCAGACGAGAACAAGTTGAAGGCTGTCATCACGCCTGAAATCAAGTCTTTGGATAGTGCCACTTGGAACGATGGTGCCCGTATGCTCAAGTACGAGGTGGACAAGACTTCTACCTACAAATACTGCGAGAACGACTTTGTGCTGCTGCGCTATGCGGATGTGCTCTGGATGAATGAGGAGGCCATCAAGCGCGGCGGTCAGGGTACTTCGCACATCGACGATCCGGACTTCCGGCTTATGCTTGCCCGTACCTTTGCCAATTCGCCCTTACTTACCACCGATGATGCACGTGTGGCTGCTTTTGTGGAGGCGTACGGTGACCCACACGGATGGACGGTTGACCAGATTTGTGACGAGCGTGGCCGTGAATTCGCTTGGGAGATGATGCGTCGTCGTGACCTCATCCGCTTTGGCCAGTTCGAGAAAGTGGAGTATGTGAAGAATGCGGCTCCTGAGCGTCGCTGGTTCCCCATTCCGTATGCTATCCTGGAGAAAGCCGAGCGTGGCGAGGACGGAAAGAGCATCTGGACGCAGAACAAGGGATATGAATAAGACATAGAGCCCTTTGTGGTTCTTACTGTGAAAATAATTATTAACTAACAAAACCATTTATTCATTATGAAGAAGATTGGATTATTGATGTGTGCCATCGCCGTTTTCGGTATGATGTTCACATCGTGTAAGAAGAAAAACAGCGTCAATCTGGACGACGTTGTAGAGAACGGTTTCTCTGTGGTTGGTCCTGCCACAGCCGTGCTGGACATGAATGCAGACAATGCCAAGTTGGCGCTCATGGGTGCCGGTATCAACGAGTACGACAAGAAAGCCCGTGCCGGTCTGTATGAGAAGTATGTTGCCCTCGAAGGTGGACAGGAGTTCGAACTCGTGTACAACGACGGTGGTAATGTCACTCATTATGGTGCTGACCTCGAACTGGGTGATCCGTACGATGTGGATAACGGTATCACTATTCAGGTGTACAAAGGTGTGATGGTGGAAAACCAAAAGATGACGGTTCCGGTAACCGGTTTCTACCACATTGCGCTTGACCTGAACGTCAACAACGACCTGCCTGACAAAACGATTATCGTCAGCCCCGTTGAATGGGAGTTGTCCGACGGTACGATGATGGTGCCTTCCGAATTCAACAAGACCAGCATGACCTGGACACTTGCCGAGAAGAAATACCAGAGCTCCAGCAAGTACAAATATCGTTGGGGACATGGTTGGAAGATTAAAGTGACACCTGCTGCCGACGTGAATATCGAGACCAACCTGGGTGAAGGTATGAAGTCGGGTGCTGCTGACATCAAGATCTCACGCGGTGTGCACAAATTCGTCCTCACTTGGAACCTCACCGGTGGTGCGATTGAAAAGGGCTTCAAAGAGGAGGTTACTCTGGTACGCGCACTGGAGGCTGCTGACTATTCGGCTACTGAACTGGTAGTTGTTGGTGCTGGTGTGAGCGATGAGTATGCTACCGACTATACCAATGCCGATGGTGGTTGGTCTTGGGGCCACCTCGCATCACTTGGCATTCCGACTAAGGAAGATGATGTATATACCTGGTCGGCTGACGTTAAACTCGTTGGTGGTCAAGGCTTCAAGGTTCGTTCCAACAAAACGACCGATGCAAATCCTGTAGAGATTGGTGATGGTCCGGATCAGGACAAGAACTTTACTGTCGGAGGTAATGGTACGTACAAGGTGACGGTGGTTATTGATGCTGCCGCTGACGAGAAGACCGTTACGATTGCTGCAGGCGAAGATGTCGTTATCGCTGACTATACCAATTCTGTTGTAGGTCTTGTTGGTGCCGCTGTTGCTGAACAGGATGGTGCAGAACCCGATGCAGGCTGGAGCTGGGGTAATTTCTTCTCGCTGGGTACTCCCGCCAAGAACGGTATGGTATATACCTGGACCGGTACTGTGAAATTGCAGGAAGGTGGTTGCAAGTTCCGTTCTGCAACTACTGATGCCGATCCTTATGTAGAAGTTGGTAAGGATGGTGGTGGTGACAACATCACTATTGCAGAAGGTGAAGAAGGTACGTATGTGGTAACCTTGATTATCAATGCGGAGAAAGCAACCAAGACTGTTACTTTGGTGAAACAATAATGTGCGCTACGTCTGCTTGCAGACCGTAATCCGCATAGGATAAGTTCAGCGCCCGAGCATCTGCTCGGGCGCTGTTGTTGTCATCTTATTGTCAGGTCGCGATGTGGTCGCGGTGTGGTCGCGTTCTTTGCGTAGAGGGAGTGTGACACCGGCTATCCGCCACCATAGGGATAGCATACCCTTACCATACCCTTAGCATACCCTTACCATACCCTTAGCATACCCTTGGCTATGCTTTTCGGGCACGGATGGCTTCGCCTTCTTTCTCGTAGCCGGGTTTGCCAAGAAGGGCAAACATGTTCTTCTTGTAGGCCTCCACACCGGGTTGGTTGAACGGATTGACCTCCAGCAGATAGCCGGAAATGCCGCAGGCGCGTTCGAAGAAATAAATCAGCTCACCCAGGTAATACTCGTTCAGGGCGGGCACTTCAATCTTCATATTAGGTACACCTCCGTCCACATGGGCGAACATGGTGCCTAATTCTGCCATCTTGTTCACTTCGTCAATGCGCTTGCCGCTCAAGAAGTTCAGACCGTCTAAGTTCGCTTCATCGTGCGGGAAGCGGAGTTCGTGGTCAGGCGTCAGAATAGAGATGACGGTCTCCATCAGAATGCGTTGGCCGTCCTGCACGTACTGACCCATTGAGTGGAGGTCGGTGGTGAAGTCCACGGAGGCAGGGAATATGCCCTTGCCGTCCTTGCCTTCGCTCTCGCCATACAGTTGTTTCCACCACTCGGACATATAGTGCATCTTCGGATGGAAGTTGGCAAGCAGTTCCACTTTCTTGCCTTCTTTTTGGTACAGTTCGTTTCTCACGGCAGCGTATTGGGCAGCGGGGTTCTCTTCTATCGGAGTGGCGGACGAGCAAACCTGCATCATGCGAGCTGCGCCGTCCACCAGTGCCAGGATGTCAAATCCGGCGCAGGCGATAGGTAGCAGGCCGACGGGACTCAGCACCGAGAAACGGCCGCCGATATTGTCCTCAATAACAAAGGTCTTGTAGCCCTCTTGGGTCGCAAGCGTACGGAGCGCGCCTTTGCGTGCATCGGTGATGCAGACAATGCGTTTCTGTGCGTCAACTTTGCCTACTTGTTCCTCCAGTTGGGTCTTCAGCAGACGGAACGCCAGTGCAGGCTCAGTGGTGGTGCCGGATTTGGAAATGCAGATGATGCCGAACCGCTTGTTGTGAAGCAGTGCCATCAATTCATACAGGTAGTCTTCGCCGATGTTTTGTCCGGCGTACACAATCTGCGGCTTGCCGCCTTCCAGTTGCACGAACGACGATTGCAATGCCTCTATCACGGCTTTGGCTCCCAGATACGAACCGCCTATACCGATACAGACAATGATGTCACAGTCGCGGCGCAACTGCTCGGCAGTGGCTTGGATGTCTGCTAATTGGGGGCGTATGTCGGCGGGGAGGTTAATCCACCCGAGGAAATCGTTACCTTCTCCCGTGCCTTGCTCCAGCATGGATTGGCATTGGGCAATGCGTGCCGCGTAACTGCGGACGGTGTCAGCCGATAAGGCGTGTTGGTAGGAAAAATGAATGTCTTGCATAATCGTTTATTTCAGTTTTTGAGTTAGTTCTTGTATCACAAGGGTGGGCGACATACGGCGGTATAGTATGTCGTACATGGCATCCACGATGGGCAGCGATACCTGCACTGCCTGATTGGCGTCGTGTATGCAACGCGTACCGTAGTAACCCTCTGCTATCATTTGCATCTCCATCTGGGCGGCCTTTACCGAGTAGCCCATGCCCACCATCTGTCCGAATTGGCGGTTGCGGGAGAACTTTGAGTAGCAGGTTACCAGTACGTCACCTAGGTAACCGGAGGCGTCAATGTTACTCGGCATTCCATTGCAGGCGGACACAAAACGCTGTATCTCCTGTACGGCGTTCGAGATAAGCACTGCCTGAAAGTTATCACCATATCGGAGACTGTGGCACATACCCGAAGCAATGGAGTAGATGTTCTTCATCACCGACGAGTATTCCAGTCCCAATACATCGTCGCTGGTCACCGTGTGGACGTATGGTGCCGAGAAGAGTGACGAAACCAATGTGGCGGTATCCGGATTCTGGCTTCCTATGGTCAGGTAACTTAGGCGCTCCAAAGCAATCTCTTCCGCGTGGCACGGACCCGCTATCACGGCAATGTTCTGGTCAGGTACCTCGAAGCGGATGTGGATATAGTCCGTAATAGTCATGTTCTCATCGGGTATCATACCCTTGACTGCGGATACCACAATCTTACGCTTCAGCGAACGGCGGATCTTGGTCAGCACGCTCTTCACGTAAGGGGAAGGTATGGCAATAACCAGAATCTCCGAATGCATGATTACCTCGTTGATGTCGGAGGAAAACTGAATCCGGTCCACATCAAATCGCGATTGGCTGAGATAGCCCGGGTTTTTTCCTGTCGAAATAAATTCGTCAATGGCCTCTTGGCGACGGATGAACCAGTTGATGCGCTGCTCACTGTAAAGCATAATCTTGGCGAGGGCGGTTGCCCAGCTGCCGCTGCCTAATATGGCGACTTTGCAATTTTCCATGGTATGCGCTGTGTTTAGTTGGCTTCGGGTTTCATGGTGGGGAAGAGTAGCACTTCCTGAATGGTGGGTTGCCCTGTCATCAGGATGGCAAGGCGGTCAATACCGATGCCGATACCCGAAGTGGGGGGCATACCGTACTCCAGAGCACGCATGAAATCGTGGTCGATTACCATTGCCTCGTCGTCGCCTTTCTTCGCCAGATTCATCTGGTCCACAAAACGCTCGTATTGGTCTATCGGGTCGTTCAGCTCGGAATAGGCGTTCGCCAGTTCCTTGCCGTTCACCATCAACTCAAACCGTTCCGTCAAGCCCGGCTTGCTACGATGCATCTTGGTCAATGGCGACATCTCCACGGGATAGTCGGTGATGAATGTCGGTTGGATAAACGTACCCTCGCAGGTTTCGCCGAATATCTCGTCTATCAGTTTACCTTTGCCCATGTGTTCCGTGTCTTCCACGCCCAGTTTCTTTGCCACAGTGCGGATTTCCTCTTCGCTCATGGTGCTCAGGTCATAACCGGTCTTCTCCTGAATGGCTTCCAATATGGGCAGACGGCGGTAGGGGGCTTTGAAGTCCACTTCGTGGTCGCCCACTTTCACCTTTGTCGTGCCGTTCACGGCGATGGCGATACGCTCCAGCACTTGCTCGGTGAACGACATCATCCAGTTGTAGTCTTTATACTGTACATACAGCTCCATGCAAGTGAATTCGGGGTTATGGCTGCGGTCCATTCCTTCGTTGCGGAAGTTTCGCCCTATTTCATACACGCCCTCGAATCCGCCTACAATCAGGCGCTTCAAATATAGCTCTGTCGCTATACGCAGATACATGTCCACGTCCAGTGTGTTATGGTGTGTAATGAACGGCCGTGCCGATGCGCCACCTGCTATTTGCTGCAGAATAGGGGTCTCCACTTCTGTATAACCCGCTTCGTCAAAGATTTGGCGCATCGTACGGAGGATGGTAGCACGCTTCAGGAATGTCTCTTTCACGCCTTCGTTCACCACCAGATCCACGTAGCGTTGGCGGTAGCGTTGTTCGGGATCGTTGAAGCCGTCGTAGGCTACACCGTCCTTGTACTTCACGATAGGCAGCGGACGAAGGCTCTTGGCAAGTACCGTCAGGCGCTTGGCATGTACCGAAATCTCACCCATCTGGGTGCGGAACACGAAACCTTCTATGCCGATAAAGTCACCGATGTCCAGCAGTTTCTTGAACACCACATTGTACATCTGCCGCAAGGTCTCTACGGGCAGATTGGCGTTTGGATTATTCTCCTGCACTTCGGGTTCGGCATCTTCCGCCAGTTGGATGTCGTCACGCGAAACATACACTTGGATACGTCCCTTGGAATCCTGCAATTCGATGAAGGAAGCCTTGCCCATAATGCGTTTTGACATCAGGCGTCCGGCTATCGAAACCGTATCGCCCGTATGCCATACCCTGAGGCAATCGGCTGCGGGCTCCGGCTGTTGTTCGTCCGTAAAACCGGCTTTGATATCGGTGGAGTGACCGGTCACCGGATATTCGGCGGCGGGATAGGGATTGATACCCATCTCGCGCATGGTCTGCAGACTCTGTCTGCGTACAAGTTCTTGTTCTGAAAGTTCCATATTGTTGATTGATATAGTTTCGTGAATGGATAGTTTGCTCTTGGGTTCGCGTTGCTGCATCAGCGCATACGTTTCTGTTGTGCCTTGGCATTCTCTCGCGCCATACGCTGCTGCTCTTGCTGCATCTTTTGCAGACGCTCCATGAACGTGGGCTTGTGGGGCGAGTTGGCTTTCTTCTTCGCATTGGCCTCCATCTGCGCAAGCAGTTTCTTGTCGTCAATCGACCAGCGGAAAATCATCGTCTGCAGAATGGTGATGGCGAGCGACAGCGTGTAGTAGTAGCTCAATCCGGCTGCATAGTCGTTGAAGATGAAGAGGAACATCACCGGCATCAGGTACATCATCCAGCGCATCATCTTCATGCTCGGATCCATCGTCTGCTGCTGCATGGTGATGGTGGTATAGGCAATGTTGGCAATGGTCATTATCAAACAGAACAGACTGATGTGGTCACCCAGGAACGGAATGTTGTAGCCCCAGGTCAGAATGGCATCGTATGCCGACAGGTCCTCAGCCCACCACAGCGACTGACCGCGCAGTTCGATGGCGGTCGGGAAGAACCAGAACATAGCCATCAGTATCGGCATCTGGAAGAGCATGGGCACACAGCCGGACATAGGACTGACGCCGGCACGGCTGTATAGTTGCATCATCGCCTGCTGACGCTCTGCCATCTTCTCGGCAGGGAACTTGGCATTGATAGCATCTATCTGCGGTTTCAGTACGCGCATCTTCGCGCTCGAACGGTAAGAGGCGAACACGAACGGAAGAATAATCAGTTTGATGATTAGGGTCATCAGCAGAATCACAATACCGATGTGCCAGCCTGTCCGCATCAGCCAGTCAAAGACGGGGAATGAGAATATCTGGTTAATCCATATAATGATGCGCCATCCTTGCAGCACCAGTTCCTGCAAATGAAGCTCTTGTCCGTCTATAGCGTCGTGGTCGTATGCCTTCAGAAGGTTATAGTTGTTCGGACCCATGAAGAAACGGAAACCTGTCTCTTTCTTACCTGTAATATCGAAGTCCACAGTCGTACGCGTACGGTACTCCTTGATGTAGCGGGACATCTTGTCTTGGGGAGTGGATTCAAACTCGGAGGAAGCAAAACTCTCGTCGGCAATCAGCACTGTGGAGAAGAATTGGTCTTTGTAACCTATCCATTTCACGCGTGCCGACTCGCGTTGGCTGTCGTGCTTCGACTCCGACATGCGTTCCTGTTCTCCGCCTGCCAGCATATATTGCAGCACCGAATAGCGCTCTTCGAACTTGCGTCCGCGCTCCTGTTGGGGAATAAGCTGGTGCCATTGCATCTCCAATGAATTGATGTTCTGCGCCAGTACGTGTTGCATGTTGTGGGCTTGGATGGAGAAGTTCAGCATGTAGTCGTCTTCATGCAGGGTATAGACGAAGTCCAGCCAGCTCCCTTCCATATCGGTATGCAGACGCATGATGAGGTTTTGCGGATTGGGTTGCAGTGGCTCAAAGTAGAGTTCACTGGTCGAAAGAATACGGTTGTTGGCGGTCACCAGGGTAAATGCCATATTGCTTTCGTCACCGCGGAACAGGCTCAGGTTGTTAACGGAGTCGCCGTATGCTTTGTATTCCTTCAGTTCTGCACGCTGCATATATCCGCCTTTGGTGGTGAATGTCAGGCGGAGGCGGCTGTTCTCCAGCACAACCTCTTTTGCTTCGCCTTCGGCCGATATGGCTAATGCGCCGTAAGTGGCACGGATTTGCTCGCGCAGGGCGGCACTGTCTGTAGCTGTTGCCTCTGCAGTAGCCTGAGCGGAAGCAAGCTGAAGGCTCAGTTGTTGGGCTTCTTGCTCTAATTGGTGCGCAAGCGCAATGCTGTCATTGATACGTTGTCTCTCCGCCATCTCTTCCTGCGAGGGACGGGTCAGTAGGGAGAATCCTACCAGAATGCCGGCTATCAGTATAAAGCCGATAATAGTGTTCTTATCCATGTTTGTTAGTTATATAGTTCGTTTTGTATATTCAATGAAACGTAAGTCGTACGGGTTCTTCTCGTCAGCCTTGTATTCAGTCTGCTTCACCGTCTGCCAATGGGTCAGGTCAAGGGTGGGGAAGAACGTGTCAGCATCCTCGAATACGTGGTGTATGCGTGTCACATACAGTTTGTCGGCTTTCGGTAGCCATTCCTTATATATTTGCCCGCCTCCGATAATGAAGTTCTCTTCCTTGTCGTTCAGCAGTGCTTCCGCTTCCTGTCGGGTATGTGCCACCAATATACCATCCTCATGCCATTCTGTGTCTCTTGTCAGTACCACATGGCGGCGGTTGGGTAACGGCCGGCGAGGGAAAGAGAAATAGGTCGTTCTGCCCATCACTATCGTATGACCGGTGGTCAGTGCCTTGAAGTGCTGCATGTCCTGAGGCAGGTGGCACAGCAGGCCTCCCTTGCGCCCGATGGCGTTGTGTTCGTCTATGGCTACAATGATACTCGTCATCTCTTTCTTTATACGCTTACCGTACCTGCTATATGCGGGTATGGGTCATAGTCGGTTAGGATGAAGTCTTCATACTGGAATCCGAACAAGTCCTTCACCTCTGGATTCAGATTCATCTTGGGTAGCGGACGTGGGGTGCGTGTTAGCTGTAGTTGCACCTGTTCCATATGGTTAAGGTAGATGTGCGCATCCCCTAACGTATGCACAAAGTCGCCGCATTGTAGGCCTGTCACTTGCGCCATCATCTGTAGCAGAAGGGCGTAACTGGCGATGTTGAAGGGTACGCCCAGGAACACATCGGCACTGCGTTGGTATAGTTGTAGGCTCAGTTTGCCGTCTGCTACGTAGAACTGGAACAGGCAGTGGCAGGGAGGTAACGCCATCTTTTCCACTTCGGCGACATTCCATGCCGATACCATCAGCCTACGGCTGTCAGGGTTACTCTTCAGTTGTTCCGTAATGTTCCGTATCTGGTCTATGTGCCCGCCTTCGTAATCCGGCCAGGAACGCCATTGGTGACCGTACACGGGCCCTAATTCACCCTTCTCGTCTGCCCACTCATTCCAAATGCGCACACCATGCTCTTGCAGGTATCGCACATTGGTATCACCGCGAAGGAACCAGAGCAGTTCATAAATAATGCTCTTTAGGTGCAGCTTCTTCGTCGTTAGCAATGGGAACCCTTCGTCCATCCTGAAGCGCATCTGGTGCCCGAACACGGATAGCGTTCCCGTACCCGTACGGTCTTGTTTGCGGTGCCCTTCGTTCAGAATACGGCGGCAGAGGTCAAGGTATTGTTGCATCTTCGTTTAGTACAGTTTATAGGTTGTTTTCAGTACGCGGAACTCTGTGCGGCGGTTCAGTTGGTTGCAGATTTCCTGTTGCTCTTTCGTCAGCGTCAGCACAAAGGTCTCGTTCAGTTCTTGGCCGGTAGGAATAAAGCGGTATTGGTTGTGCAGTGCCTCGTCGGCAACTACGGGATGTGTTTCTCCATAGCCTACTGCCGTCAACCGGTCCTTTTCTATTCCCGCTTTGATAAGGAAATTCACGCACGCTTGTGCGCGTTTCTCGCTTAAGGTCTTGTTGCTCGCGTCGTCACCTACGCGGTCTGTGTGTGCACCCAATTCGATGGTGATATTGGGGTTGTCCTCTAACATCTTTACCAGGTGCATTAACTCTTCCGAACTGTTCTCGGTCAGTTCCCAACGGCCTGTTTCATAGAACACGTTGTTCATCGTTATCGGTTTCGATATGGGAGCCAGTGCAAAGTCTTGCTGGTAGGTATGACTGGCTTCCAGTCCCTCTGTCGTCAGCGTTTGCTTCTGGTTTAGATGCCCTCGCGATGTGGCCAGCATCACATAGCGGACGTTTTTCTTCAATTTCAGGCGGTAGGTGCCGTCACGGCGGATTTGCATCTTGACATTGGTGCCGTCGTCTCCCACCAGGCGGATGATACCTTCGCTCAATGGGTCCCCGTTGTTGTCCGCCACTTTGCCTTCCACGGCAAACACGATTTCCGGCAGCACAAAATGGTATATCAGGTCCAGTCCTTTGGCTTGACCGCGGTTGGAGGAGAAGTAACCCTCTTCTTTGTTTCCCTCAAACGTAATGCCGAAGTCATCGCCGTTGCTGTTAAGCGGTAGCCCCATGTTCTGCACCTGGTATATAGCGATTCTGTTCTCGCTCACATCGTCATAGATAGTGTCTCTGCCTGTTGGACGGGCCATGAATATATCCAGTCCGCCGTATCCGGGCAATCCTGTCGAAGAGAAGTAGAGCACGCCGCCTCTCCGTACCGATGGATACAGTTCATCGGTGCCTGTGTTGATTTGTGGCCCCATGTTGGTAATGTTTATCCATTGCCCTTCTTCTTCCTCGGCACGCCAGATGTCTTTGCCTCCGAAACCGCCGGGGGCGTCACTCACAAAGTATAGGGTATCACCATTGGCGGTTACGGCTGGGTGACCTACGGTGATGCTGCTGTCTTGGAATAGTTTCACTTCTTGTGGTTCTCCCCATTCGCCGCCCGCACGATCCGAACGGAATATCTTTGCGCCGAGATCCTGTCCGTTGATGGGCTTGGAATAGGTAAAATACATGGTCTTTCCGTCAGCGGTGAAGCAGCATGCGCCCAACTCAGCGGCAATGGCATTCTTGTCTTGCTGTGTGCTGTCGTTCTCGTTGCTGTTCTCTTCGCTTTCGGATTCACCGTAGATGCCGTCGGGCAACTCTATCTCTTTCCACTTGCCACTTGCATCTTTCTTTGTCGTAAACAGGTTGTAGGTTGGCTGACCCGTCACCGGACTGGGACGTTTCAGCGTCTTTTTGTCCTTCGAGTTCTGTATCTTGCGGTTGCTGGTGAACATCAGGGCATCACCGTCTTCACCGATGAAGGCGGGCGCAAAGTTACCGGACTTCTTGTAATTGAAATCTTTTGCCGCATGAACACGGTAGCGGGACGGCTGTTTTTTCCATTGCTCCATCTGGCGGCAGGCATAGATGCCGTACTTGGCAACATCCGAATTGGGATGCCCTTCCAGATAGATGGTGTAGTTTTTCTCTGCGTCACGGTACTTGCCCTGATAGTGTAGCACTTGCGCAAGACGGAGATAAGCGATACTGTCCTGATACTTATACCGGACGGCATTCTGATAACTCTTCACCGCTTTCGGACTATTCAGGATACGGTAACACTCACCTTGATTGAACGCGACCCTGGCTTTCAGGCTGCGTTCACTCTTCGCGGAGATACGGCCGTAGCAGTTTCGGTATATCTCAGCGGCATCATAGTATTCGCCTATGGCAAACTTGCGGTCGGCACGTTTGATGCGTGTCTTGATGCTACAGGCAGAGGTGCCAACCATAAGGATGGCACCTGCCAATAGCATATATATGGACTTAGTCCAGTTCATGGATCACGAGGCCGCTGCGCAGCTTGGGTTCAAACCAAGTGGTCTTCGGAGGCATGATATTGCCCGAATCAGCAATGTCTATGATTTGTTGCATCGTCACGGGATACAGAGCCAGAGCCACTTTCATCTCACCGGAATCAACGCGGCGCTTCAGTTCGCCAAGACCACGGATACCGCCTACGAAGTCAATGCGTTTGTCACTGCGCAGGTCCTTGATGCCGAGAATCTTGTCCAGTATCAGGTTCGACGAAATGGTTACGTCCAGCACGCCTATCGGGTCGTTGTCGTTATAACGGCCTGCTTTTGCGGTCAGGCTGTACCAGTTGCCACCCAAGTATAGTGAGAAGTTATGCAGACGGTTGGGCTTGTATATCTCGGTGCCCATTTTCTCAACGTCAAAGTCTTCGGCTACGGCAGCAAGGAATTGCTCGTCGGTCAGGCCGTTCAAGTCTTTCACTACGCGGTTGTAGTCAATGATGTTCAGTTGGTTGTCGGGGAAGCAAACGGCCAGGAAGAAGCAGTATTCCTCATCGCCTGTGTGGTGCGGGTTCTGCTGTTTGCGCTCGTTACCCACAAGGGCGGCTGCTGCACTGCGGTGGTGACCGTCAGCAATATACATAGCGGGAATTTCTTTTACCAGCTCGGTAATGCGCTGAATGTCTTTGTCATCGTCAATCACCCAGAACTTATGCCCGAAGCCGTCAATCTCGGCTACAAAGTCATATTCAGGGGTCTGTGCAGTGTATTTGGCAATGATACGGTCCAATTCGTCCACATGCTTGTAAGCAAAGAACACCGGCTCAATGTTGGCGTTGTTCACACGCACGTGCTTCATGCGGTCTTCCTCTTTGTCTCTGCGTGTCAACTCGTGCTTCTTGATGCGTCCTGCCATGTAGTCCTCAAACCATGCGGCTACCACCAGACCGTATTGGGTGCGGTTTCCCATAGTTTGTGCGTAAACATAGTAGCATTCTTTCTTGTCCTGTACGAGCCAGCCGTTCTTCTTGAACAGGTCAAAATGCTCACGGGCGGAAGCATACACTTTCGGGTCATGCTCATCGGTACCGGGCTCGAAGTTGATTTCGGGCTTGATGATGTGGTACAGCGACATGGGGTTACCCTCTGCCTCTTTGCGTGCCTCTTCACTGTTCAATACATCGTACGGACGGCTGTTGACTTTCTCAACCAGTTGTTTGGGCGGACGAACGCCGCGGAATGGTTTAATTCTCATGATAAGAATGTTTTTAATGGTTAATGGATTGATTGTTGATTGTTTTTAGTATTGTCTTGTAGCCCCGTAGGGCTGTTGTCTGCATGGTTATGCTTCCTCTTGCTCTTTGTTTCCCATTGAGCAGGTGCCGTTAAAGATTGCATTCGGTTCCACAATCAGGATGCCTGTCTGAATATCACCCTGGATGGCGCCGGTCGCACGGAGAGCCAGTGTTTGGCTGATGACGGCAGTCCCGTTCAGTCTGCCCATAATCTCTGCGTTCTGACATTGGATGTTGCCGTGTACCAGACCTTGTTCTCCTATTACTACCTTGCCTGTGCACTTTACATCTCCTTCTATCGTTCCGTCAACACGGATGTCTGAATCGGCTTCTATTGTGCCGGTTATTTTGCTTCCTGCAGTAAGGGCGTTGAATAGTGTACCCATGTTCTGTTGTTGCTGTGCCATAATATTTCTATCGGTTTTATGGATGAATAATTTTCATTGCTCATCAAAATAAGCGCGCAAAGTTACTGCTATTTTTTCATATACGCAAGCGTACGCGCATTTTTTTGTAAAAAAGTGCGAAAAGTTTGTTCATGTCGCAGAAAAGATGTATCTTTGCAAGCTAATTGGAGTATTGTGTATGGAAATATGGCTTGCAATAGGGTTTGTTGCCTTGGCGATGGTCTTGCTTTCGGTGAGGCTCATCTTGCGGAAGAATGGGCGTTTTTCCTCGCAGCATATCTCCGAGTCTCCGCTTATGAAGCGGCATGGCATACATTGTGCTACGGCGCAGGACCGCGAAGCGCGTCGGGTGGATGCTAATAGAATAGATACGAAAAACATGTAGTATAATCTAAAAAATTGAATCAATATGAACAAACAAACTATTCTGAACGTCATTTATTGCGTTGCTATTATCGCACTCTTTGTGCTTGTTTTCCTTTTCCGTCCTTCTTGCAAGAAGGTGTGTACCTCTGCTGATGCGGCACCTGTTTTGGAGGGGAATATGCCCATTGCTTTTCTCAATGTGGATAGCCTGCTTTTGCATTACACCTTTGCACAGGAGGCGAACGAACAGTTGATGCGCAAGCAGGAGGATGCGCGCCTTAAACTTAACACACGCGCACGCACCCTGCAGCAGGAGATGACTGATTTCCAACAGAAAATGGAGAATCGTGCCTTCCTTTCGCAGGAAAGAGCGCAAAGCGAGTATCAGCGTTTGCAGAAAAAGCAGCAGGATTTGGAAGATCTGGAGGCAAAGTTGTCGCAGGATATTATGGTTGAGAATCAGGAACTCAATATCCGTCTCGCGGACTCTTTGCAGGCTTTCTTGCGTGATTTCAATGCCGATGGCCGCTTCCAGATTATCTTGAGCAACAATGCAAAGGACAATGTGCTTATGGCCACCGAAGGCTATGATGTCACATCGGAAGTTATTGCCGGAATGAACGAGCGTTATAAAAAGTAATATCTGTCCCTCCGTTATTTTCCTTGCATGATGCGTTCCTGCCGTTTTATCGTCCTTTCCCTGTGCTTAATGTGTATAGGGGGAAGTGTGCGCCTTGCCGCACAGAATGTTCCTGTGCCGTTGGCATATACCCGTATCTATGATTTCTTGGACGAATTGGCCACCGATGGTATCATTCAGTTGGACGAAGCGGTACGCCCGTACACGCGCCGCCAGGTGGCAGCCATGCTGGTTAGGGCGGGGGAGAAGGATTCGCTCCTCAACAATCGTCAGCGGGAGGATCTTCGTTTCTATCTGGACGAATATGCATTGGAGCGCGACACGATGTGCAGCCGTTATGTGCAGTACACCGACCATCGCACCTATAATTTGTCACTTGCTGACCCGCAGTTCTCGTACATGACAAAGAACAAGTTGTTCAAGATGCAGGTGCGGCCTCTTCTCGGTATGGATGTCTATGCTTCCAAGAAGGGGGCTATCTTCAAGCGTTGGTATGGAGCGGAACTGCAGATGGATATTGCGCACCACCTCTCCATCTGGGGTTCTTTGCGCGACCAGTCCTATAATGGCAAGTGGGCATTGAGCAATAAATATTACCCGGGTAATACTGCGAAGATGCATGGGGCACGATTGCAGTATGGTGCTTCGCAGGCGCAACCTGCACTGAACACCATCCCTGGTGTGCAATACAAGGAGGCGGAATACGGAGGCGATTTCTCGGACTCGAAAGGCGGTATTTCGTTATACACTTGGTGGGGCTCCGTTTCCCTTATGCGTGAGGAAATCCGTTGGGGCGATGCCTATCACAGTTCCAATATCTTGTCGGGCCGTAATCCGGCTGTTCCCCAATTGGCGTTACAGCTTACGCCGGTCTGGTGGCTGCAGTTCGATTATTTTCATGCTTGGCTTGTGTCCAATGTATTGAATGAGGAAGATTATTATGTGGAGCAGACCGTGGATATTGAAACGCGTTCACAGATTATTACCACGCGCCAACCGCGCCAGCGCAGCAAGTATATGGCGGCGAATATGCTTACCTTCATGCCCTGCAAGTGGGTGCATTTCTCTCTCGGTAATTCCATTGTCTATGCGGAGCAGAATCCGCAGGCGGCATATTTCATTCCCATTGCGTTCTATAAGTCGCTTGACCACCTTCTGACCAAAGGCGCCAGTTCCGAGAACCAGAATTCGCAGGTCTATTTCACCCTTACTGCAAGGCCTGTTGACCACCTCAAGTTGTATGGCTCTTGCTTTATTGACGAAGTCAAGTGGGAACGCGCCAAACCTTCTTCCAAGGAGAAAAACCCTGTCTCTTATCTGGTCGGATTTGATTGGACCGGTTGGCCTGTGCGCGGGCTGGGATTGAAAGGTGAGTTCATGCGCTCGTATATTGCTTGTTACACGCATTCCATTGATGTCATTGAATACACCTCAAACGGCTATCCGATGGGGCACTATATGGGGGATAATGCACAGAGTATTTTTGTCGAACTCAGTTATCGTCCGCTCCGTGGTATGTGGCTTGGTTTGAGTTATACGCATGACACCAAGTACAATCCTTATCTCTATCTCCGTCGTGATATTTCCAATGCCATTTCGCAGAAGCCTTTTGACAAAGCGGTATTTACCAATCAACAGTTGTCGCTCGATTTTACATACGAAGTGCATCCGCACATGTATCTTACGGCGCAACTGCTTTACAACAAGGCCACCGGTCATGACAATCTTACTCAGACATGCACCAGTGAAATCACGGGCAAGGCGCAGGATTATCTCGACCGCTTCTGCCCTCGTTTCTATCAGGGCGAGAATCTCTCGGCACGTATCGGGTTCTCTTTCGGTTTCTGATATCCCTATTTGTTGGGATTTTGGGGTATCTTAAGAAATTCTTAATTGTTTTTTCAATAAATTATACTACCTTTGTCGCGTTTTTGAAACAGAATGCGGATAAAGGTAGTATTTATATGGTTCTTGTTCTGCACCTCACTGCCTGCTGTTGCGGAGGTGGCGGATACGGTGCTTTTGCCGGATGTGGAAGTGTCGGTGTCGCGTATTGCCGAACCTCTCACCCATCAGCAGATGCAAGTGAGTGTGGTTGATGCACATCTTATGGATGTCGCGCAAATCCAGGCACCAAAAGACCTTGCTTCATTGGTTCCGAACGTCCACATGCCGGACTATGGCGCTGCAATGACAAGCAGTATCTATATCCGCGGTCTCGGAAGTCGTATCAACGACCCCGTCTTAACGATGGTGATTGACGGTGTGCCGCTGCTGGATAAGAATATGTACGACCATACGATGCAGGATGTCAAGCGTATTGAGTTGTTGCGTGGGCCGCAGGGCAGTATGTATGGACGTAATTCGCCGGGAGGCGTTATGGAGATACGCACCTTCCAACCTCTGGACTTCACTTCCCAACTCATCCGCGGTATGGTGGGCTACGGCACGGCCAATGATGTGCAAGCGCAGGCGTCTGTCTATCGGCCGGAGACACGTTCTTTCGGTTGGGGACTGGCTGTGCGTTACCATCGTACGGATGGCTTTTACACGAATGCTTTTGATGGCAAAAAGATTGACCGTGGGCAGCAGGCGGGTGGACGTTTGGTGCTGGATAGTCGTCCTACGGACGAATGGCGCTTGACAGGGACTGTCTCTTTTGATTGGTTGGAGCAGGGGGCGTTTCCCTATGCCGATGCGGAGACGGGGCGTATTGACTTTAATCGCCCGTCCGAATATGGGCGTTTGGTGCTGATGCCGTCCATTCGTGCCGAATACAAGCATAATGGCTACCGCCTTCTGCTCAGCGGCAGCTATCAGTTTATGCGTGATGATATGCGCATGGATCAGGATTACACGCGTGCGGATATCTTCACTTTGAATCAGAAGCAGCATCAGCATTCGGCTTCACTGGATGCCTTGCTGTATGCGCCTAAGCCTTGCAAGTGGTATGAATGGACGGTGGGGCTGAACGGCTTCTGCAAGTCCAACACCATGCAAGCACCGGTCACTTTTATGCGTGAAGGCATTGAAACGCTTATCCTTGCCAACGCCAACCGTGGTATTCAGACTGTTTTCCCTTCTGATTCCATTGAGATAAGCAATGCCTCACTGCCCATCTATAGTGATTTTGCGTTCTTCAATGCCGGTGCAGCGGTGTATCATCAAAGCCATTTTCGATTGGGCAATTGGCATATCAATGCGGGCGTGCGTCTGGATATTGAGCACACGCGTATGCGTTACCTTAGTACAGCGGATATCTCTTATCGATTTACCATGCTGATGACTGATTATCAGGCCTTACATACGGAGATGCGGGGCGTGCAGAGTGCCAACTATTTCCAGGTCTTGCCGCGTCTTGCCGTGTCTTACAACACATGGTGGGCGACTTTCTATGCCTATGCGGCGAAAGGTTATAGGGCAGGTGGATATAACCCGCAGATATTCAGTACGATTACGCAGAATCAGGTGATGAATAATCTTGCTGCCGATATGGGTATGCATCTCAAGATGACAGATGCGCGTTTTTCGGATGTCGCTATCACCAAGTATCGCCCTGAAACGGATTGGACTTTTGAACTTGGCGCACATTTCACGCCGGTTGACGGGCTGAAAATAGACTTGGATGCTTTCTATATCCTTTGCGAGGACAAGCAAGTGACCGTTTTCCCCAATGGTAAAACTACGGGGCGCATGATGGCCAATGCGGCGCGTGCCCGTTCGTGGGGTACGGAAGTGGCGTTGCAATACCGATGGACCTGCAGCCGTTGGTTCGGACTTTTGAATCTCTCGTACGGTTTTACGGATGCCCGCTTCATTGATTTCAACGATGGGATAGGGGATTATGCAGGCAAGTTCATCCCGTATGCACCGCAACATACTGCGCATGGACTTGTCATGGCGGGATATTCGGTCGGACACAAGGCGCTGAATACTATCTCTTTATCGCTCAAAGGAGAGGGCATCGGGCGCATCTATTGGAAAGAACAGAACGATTGTTGGCAGCCTTTCTATGGACTGTTGGCGGCTACTCTCACCTTGGATTGGAACTATGTCCAACTGCAGTTGTGGGGGCGGAACCTCACTGCTACGAAGTACGATGTCTTTTATTTCCGGTCAATGGACAATGATTTCTTGCAGCGGGGGAGACCGCGTGAATGGGGAGCAACCATACATATTAACATATAAATTTCTAACACTATGACAAAAAAGATTTTATCTCTCGTCGCAATGGCGCTACTGTTTGTAGCCTGCGAAAAAAGCAAAAACGATGACCCTGAAATGCCTGCTCCTCCATCTTTTGAGGAAGTGACGGACTTTACGGCTTATGGCCTTGTTTCGGTGCCGAGTCAGGAGTTTACGATGGACAATGTGCGCGCGGAAGCCAAATTGAAAGAAGGGAATGTGATGGATATTTATCTTTACGATGTATCCTTTTCTTCTCGGATGCCGGTGACGATTAGTTTGGTGATTCCCGATGTCTCGTATATCCGGACGGAAGAACAGATTACTTTTGCGGGGAATGACATTGTACCAACGGTGCGTAATGTTCCGTTCCCTGACTATACGGTAACGGATTTGCAAGGTACTGTCACACCGGACGAACTGGCTCTTTCTTGTTCTTTTGGTGGCATCCCTTGCACCTATCAAGGCGCCATCACCACCGAATAGCACTCTTGACTCTTAGCTCTTGACTTTTAACTCTTAACTTTTAGCTCTTAACTCTCGAATGACTATTAGGCTATTACTGGGTTATTATTGGGTGATTATTGGGTTATTAGTAGGTTATTAAGCCAACGAAAAGCAGAGGAAAGCCTGCCAAAGGCTGGAAACAATAGTCCGACTAGTCAAACTAGAACACTAGTCTCACTAGTTCAGCAATAAATCCGCAAAAAAAATGCGGATTTATTTGCATATGTCAAAAAAAAGCACTACCTTTGCAGCGAATTTGCCAAGATATGACGAACAGCACGGACATATTTTCATTGGAAGACACTTTGTCGGCGTTCTTTGATTGCGTTACCAAAGGCAATCAAACGGTGTCGGCAGAACCTTTCTTGCAAGCCATGATATCTGTTTTTCATGGTCAAACAACTACACTGGTTATCCCGTTTTCCTTGGACGATGAGTCAACGGCGCAGGTGATAGCCAAACTGAAAGAGCATCTTACGCCTTATTGTCCGGATACGCTTCAATTGCTTAATATGCCATTGACGTACTTGTTGGACGAATTGATTTGTAATATTCAGCAACACGCACAAGCGGACAAAGGTTATGTGTATCTCACGTACAACCAAGTTGCCAAAACTATAGAGATCCTGATTGCTGACTTTGGCATTACTATTTATGGTAGTTACGTTGCCGCGCAGAAACACCTTGACAAGTTGGGGGATAGCGATGCTGAGGCACTTAATCTTGCACAAAACGGCTATTCGGTAAAGAACTTGCCGGATACGGAGAACCGAGGCTATGGCATCTCATCGAACATGAAGATGGTAGTGGACGGTTTGCATGGGGAGTTTGCCGTACTTTCCGGTAATGCGCTGATGTTAGATGTGCCGAACAAGCGGGCGATTCTTGCCCTGCCGCCGGAGATTGATTTCAAAGGTACAATGATTATGGTTCGTATCCCGGCACAAGTGCCTGATGGTTTTAACCTTTATAATTACATGAGTTAGTATGAAGCAGATTATCAATATACAAGAGCAATATGGCGCTGAATTGCATACGCGTCAGATGATGGAGCGTTTAGCCGCTTCTTTGGTGCCGACCAACGAATATCTGTTGGACATGAGTGGGGTGGCGCAAATCTCCCGTTCTGCGGCAGACGAACTTTACAACCTCACGCATAGTGATATGCATGTGGACTTGATCAATCTCGAACCGTTCGTAGAGAAGATGCTCTCTGCTGTAACGAAGGGGCGTTTCTTGCCGCGTCAACATTCGGCAGGAGATATGCCTATTATCCATTGTGCCACTATCGGCAGCCTACAGCGCCAGTTAATGGCAAAAGGAAACCTCTCGTCCCTCTCTCATGGACGTTAAACATGAGGGCACTGGGTTCAACAGTGTAAAAAAGTGGGCCGTCACTCACTGACGTTAAACAGGGGGACAGAGCGCAAGCGTGCGCCAAATGGATAAAAAGCGTTTGCTTTATTTGAGGATTCATTCAAACTACCACAACTTGAATAATTAGCCTTCCTAGAATAATGCGAAACGCTCATGTTTGTACGTGAGCTTTCTGCATATATTGGAGGCAATGGGTGTGGTAGCCCGAATGAACCAATAGCAGTTGGCTCACGTTTTTTGTGCATCTATAGAAATAAAAGAACAATGAAATTTGCGTAAATAGTACTGAATAACAGACCTTATTCATACGGAGTGACAAAAAATATGCAACAAAATTTGTAGACGTCTACAAATTTCAAATAAAAAAGTAGTACTTTTGCAACTTGAAAAAACAATACTGGAGTGCCTCTTGCCGAATAGTAAAGTAGAGGAAAAATAAAAATATAAAATATAATGGAACAGTTCAAAATGAAATTTTTTCGACAATTGACAGGCGAATGTTGCCATGAGGAATCTCTGAACAGTAGTATTCAGCAGGAGGCGATAGAAGAATACCTTCGCAAAGTTAAAGAGATTGATTTGCCTGACGAAGAGTGTTATACTCAATTATTCCGGATTAAGAATGGTGCATATATTCCAGTATCTGGTGCCCCAATGTGTGCTATAGAGAAAAGAAAGAACCATCAACCCAATAGAAACTGAGAGAATTAACTATTAAATGATTTTTATAGATGAAACGTATTTGTTTAACACTTTTGATGTTATGCTCATTTGTGTTCTCTTGGGCGTATGATGTGAAAATTGACAGCGTTTTCTACAACCTTGATCAGAATAATTTAACAGCCACGGTTGCTTGGACATTATACAAGCAGTTTTATAGTGGTAATGTCATTATTCCGGAAGCAATTGTATATGGAGGAAAACGATATCCTGTTGTGAGTATTGGAAATGAGGCTTTCTATAATTGCACTGATCTAACCTCTGTAACGATTCCCAACAGTGTGACGAGCATTGGAAATAATGCTTTCAGAGGTTGCAGCAGTCTGACCTCTGTCGCGATTCCGAATAGTGTAACGAGCATGGGATCTGAAGCTTTCTCCGGTTGCGGCAGTTTGACATCCATCACCATTCCAAGCAGTGTGACAAACATTGGAGAGTGTGCTTTCTATGGTTGCAGCAGCCTTCCTGTGATAGACAATATCCGTTATGCGGATACGTATTTGGTAGAGACGGTTGATAAAACGCTTAGTTCATACAAAATAAAAGAAGGTACAAGGTTTATTGGAACTTCTGCTTTTTCCGGTTGCAACAATCTAACCTCTGTCACGATTCCGAATAGTGTACCGACCATTGGACAGAAAACTTTCTATGGTTGCAGCAGTCTGACCTCTATCACGATTCCAAACAGTGTGACAAGCGTAGGAGAGTCTGCTTTCTATGGTTGCAGCAGTCTGACCTCCATCACGATTCCAAACAATGTGACAAGCATAGGAAAGTCCGCTTTCTGTAAATGCAGTAGTCTGACCTCCGCCTCGATTCCCAATGGCGTGACAACCATAGGAGCTGCTGCTTTCGAGGATTGCACAAGTCTGACCTCAGTGACGATTCCGAATAATGTGACGAGCATTGGGCAGTTTGCTTTCTATGGGTGCAGCAGTTTAACCTCTATCACGATTCCGAATAGTGTGACGAGCATTGGAGGGTCTGCTTTCTCTGGTTGTAGCAGTCTGACTTCAATAACAATTCCGAATAGCGTGATGAGTATTGGACTTTGGGCTTTCTCTGGTTGCCGCAGACTAACCTCACCTGTATATAACGCTCATGTATTTGCATACCTTCCAACATCTTATACTGGTGAATATGTTATTCCTGATGGCATTAAGTCCATAGCGCCTGGCGCTTTCTCTGGTTGCAGCGGTCTTACCTCAATAACAATTCCGAATGGTGTAACCCAAATAACAACTAACACTTTTCGTGATTGCACCCACTTGACTTCTGTTACTATCCCGAATAGTGTAACGAGCATTAGAACTCTTGCTTTCTTTGGTTGTAGCCGTTTGGCCTCCATCACGATTCCGAATAGCGTAACGAGTATTGAATATGAAGCTTTCTTGAATTGTCGCAGTCTGACCTCTATTGCGATTCCAAATAGTGTGACCAGTATTAGTTCTATTGCCTTTCGTAATTGTAGCAATCTGACATCAATAAGGGTTGATCAAGGGAACACAGTATATGATAGTCGCAACAACTGCAATGCCATTATCGAAACGGTAACGAATAAACTTATTATAGGCTGTAAAAATACGGTTATTCCGAATACTGTGATGAGTATTGGGCAGCATGCTCTCGAGTATTGCACAGGTCTAACCTCCATCACGATACCTAATAGCGTCACGAGCATTGGAGAGGGGGCTTTCAATGGGTGCGGCAGTCTGACGTCTATCAACATTCCCAATAGTGTGACGAGCATTGGAAGGTCTGCTTTCTATAATGTACCTAATATCATCTATTCGGGAACCGCGACAGGTGCTCCATGGGGTGCCAGAAGTCTCAACGGATATGTAGAGGGATATCTGGTCTATCGTGACACCACAAAAACAGAATTATTGACATGTTCTGCTGCTGCAACAGGAGAGATCACGCTTCCGAATAGTGTGCAGAGCATGGGACAAAATGCTTTCGATAATTGCAGTAACCTGAAAGCCATTTTTGTTCCTTGCGGCGAACTGGAAAGATTCACACAAATGTTCAATGATAGTTACAATAGTGATTACAGTGACAAACTGAAGATTGCATCATCGCCCCATACACTTACGATAAAGGACACGAAATATGGTTCTGTCTCCGTTCCGGATTACAACGGCTGCGATGAAAGTGTAATGATTACCGCCATTCCCGATCCCCACTGCCGCTTTGTCAAGTGGTCGGACGGAAATACCGACAACCCCCGCCCTGTCTATCTGACGGAAGACATAACGCTGGAGGCGCTCTTTGTATATACCCTGACGGACAAATGCGGTAAAGACTATCTGCTGACATGGACATTGGACACCCTCAAAATGGCAATGGACATAACAGGCAAAGGGTCACTCTCGGATAACTATACCTATCACACGACTTTCGCAACCCTGACTATTGGCAATGAAGTGACGACCATCGGTGCAAACGCTTTCTCGGATTGCGACAACCTGCAGTATCTCACTCTCGGTTCTTCCGTCCGTGTGATAGAATCGGGTGCTTTCGCCTGCTCGGATATAAAGACCATCACTTGCTACAACAAACGCCCGCCAACGGTGAACAACGATGCTTTCTGCAATCTGGATTATGAAACCATCATCTATGTGCCCAAAGATTATCTGGAGAACTATCAGATGCACGCGTTCTGGGGCATGTTTGATGTCCGCCCGATAGGCGCATCAGGTACGGAAACGGACAAGGTGAAAGTAGAACCTTCCGAAACCACCGCCACGGTGGCTTGGCCTACTATTTCTGGTGCGGGCAGTTACGAACTTGTTATCCGTGATAAGGACGGCAACGCACTCTGTACGCTTGTCTTCAATGCACAAGGCCAACTGACCTCTATTGACTTTGCCGCTGCACCTGCCCGCGACCGCAGCAATGTTGCTGCCATGGCACAAGGCGCAGGCTTCGCCTTCACCGTCACAGGTCTGGAATCCGGCACGATGTACAAGTATTCGTTCATCACGAAGAACGCCTCCGGCACAGTCATTGACACCAAGACAGGTGCGTTCACCACTCAAAGCCCGACCGCCTTGGAAGATATAATGGATAACGCATCCTCCTCATCATCTGTCCGCAAAGTGCTGCAAAACGGCCAATTGTACATCCTTCGTGACGGCAAAGTGTATAATGCCGTTGGTGCAGAAGTAAAGTTGTAAATAGCAGCCGTTGGGCTAAATATATCGCAAAAGGCGGTTCACTCATTGAAGTGAGCCGCTGTTTTGAGGCTGCCTACCTTACCACTCCGTTACCACTCTTTACTGTCACAGATGTATTATTTGTGGGGTATTGGTGTTTGATAATCATTGCATTATAAAGAAAATGCAATAAAAATGCAAAAAAGTTGCATTGGGGGTGATAGATTTCGCCTCTTTTTTGCATTATATATGGAGGGGTATATGTAAAACACGCACCAATTAAAAAAATATGATACCGAAAACGGACCGAAGATGGACCGAGATTGTCCCGATAATGGACCGAAAATTCCTTAAACCCTAAATTCTAAACGTTAAACGTTAACCCCTAAACTTTCAACTTTAAACCAAAAATCTCTGATTTTTCTTGCATATTCGAAAAAAAAGCACTACCTTTGCAGCCGTTTTTGAAAAACAACAGAAAAAATGAAAAAGACATTGCTCCCGTTTTTGCTTGGATTGGCACTCGTGGCTGCTTCTTGTAACAAAAAAGATGATGCACTCAGCGAGGCAGAACTCATAGGTACCTACCAACTGACCGTTGAACCCACAGGACTGATTGAGAAACTGCTGAATATATCTGCTGATGAACGGAAAGTAACTATCTCTCAAACCGAATCCGGCCTGTATATGACAGGTCGCTACGAGGGTTCAGTGGTACTCAATGACAATGCCATTCTGCTGGCTCCTTGTGTTCGGCACGATACAATAGGTGAAATCCTGCAAGTTCCAATCTCTATCCATTATACCCACGAACCGCTGCGCCGTCAGGGCAATCATCTTATCTGGCGCTCACAGGTCACCGTTCATCTCACCGACTTGGAAGAAGCCTTGCAGGCCATCCGTGAAGAACTGGCCGAACTGATACCCTCACAGGATGAGGAGCCGGAAAACGAAGGTAACGACGAAGAGGGTGGTGAAAACGGCAACGGCATTGAGAATATGGTGGTGAACGAGGAAACGCTTTCGCGCTTGGCAAACGGTATCATTATCGCCAATGTAGCGGTGCCGCAGAACTGATAAATCGGAAACTTTTGGTTGTAGAATGTATTTTTTTTGCAAAAGATTTGGTAGTTTCAGAAAAAAGTAGTAATTTTGCAGCCGATTTTGTGCGATGACAAACGCGAGAAATAATATCGTTACGCCAAGCAAACTCGAACTAGGTAACTATGAGTTTGATTTTCAATTGGATAATGCCTATTTCTCCGGTGTGGAAAAGACGGAATTGTTGGGAGGAAACGTCAGCGTACATGCCCGCCTTGCGTTGCGTGAGGAAGATTATGACCTCACCATCCGCGTTAAAGGTAGCGTTCAGGTGACATGCGACAGGTGTCTTGATCCGATGGATGTCAGCGTGGACGCAGAAGAAACGGTTGAACCCGAAGATGAACAAAACGAAATAGATTTGAACTGGTTGGCTTATGAACTAATCGTTATAAATCTTCCGCTCGTGCATCGTCACCACGATGGTGGTTGCAATCCTCAAATGGATGCACTTCTCCAAAACCACCTATGTAGCGCAACGGAAGAACCCGAAAACGATTGAGGCACAATCCAACGGCCCAAAGATAAAATAAGTAATAAAATAAAAAGTTAGATAATTATGGCACATCCTAAACGAAGACAATCGCACACCAGACAAGCGAAACGTCGTACCCATGACGTGGCTAAGATGCCCGCATTGGCAATTTGCCCGAACTGTGGCGCTCACTATTTGTATCATACCGTATGCCCGAGTTGTGGCTACTATCGCGGTAAGTTGGCAATAGAGAAAGCTGCAGAGGCTTAAAATCGCATACATGCAACGCGCTTGCGGTATGCAGTACAACAACCATGTGTAGCAAAGGCTCCGGGCCCTTGGGCTCTGAGCCTTTGTGATAGGAAAAAAACACAACAAATCAGAACAAAGAATCATGTTTCAACGAAACAATGACCCTCAGCGACAAGGGGAAAACGGTCGCAGCGAACGGCAACAACGCCGCCCTCGCTTTATTGTCGGGAAAACGTCCCGCGACGGAGAACGGCCACGCCGTTTCACTCCTCGTGACGAGGAGCAACGTCATTTCACTCCCCGTGATGGGGAAAAGCGTCACTTCGTTCCTCGTGACGGGGAGCAGACCAAGAAAGAGTTTCGTCCGCGCGTACAACGCAACGAAAATGTCTATAGCAAGCGCAAACGCTTTGCCTACAAAGAACGTTATGAGGATCCGACCAAACCCATCCGTTTGAACAAGTATCTTGCCAATGCCGGCATTTGTTCACGGCGTGAGGCTGATGATTTCATACAGGCCGGAGTGATTAGCGTAAACGGAGAAATAGTGAGCAATCTCGGTGCCAAAGTTTTGCCGACCGACCATGTCAAATTCCATGACCAGCCGGTGCATCGTGAGCACAAAGTCTATATCTTGCTCAACAAACCTAAGAATACAGTCACCACCACCGATGACCCCGAAGAACGGCATACTGTGATAGATATCGTGCGCAACGCATGTTCGGAGCGTATCTATCCTGTCGGCCGTCTTGACCGCAATACAACAGGTGTGCTGCTGCTCACCAATGACGGCGATCTGGCTGCAAAATTGACACATCCCAAGTTCGGAAAGAAGAAGATTTATGCCGCTACGCTGGACCGAGACCTTGCGCCGGAAGACGAAGCCGTTCTGCGCGCCGGTGTCCGTATCGACGATGATTTGGTCGTGCCTGATGCACTGGAATTTCCTAAAGAAGACCGTATGCATATCGGCTTGGAGATACATTCAGGGCAAAATCGCGTTGTACGCCGCATGTTTGAATCCATCGGCTATCGTGTGATGCAACTTGACCGTGTCTGCTTTGCGGGACTGACCAAGAAGAATGTGGCACGCGGAAAGTTCCGTTTCCTCACACCTAAAGAGGTGGCGATGCTGCAGATGGGCGCATTTGAATAATACGGCAATAAGATAACAATGAAACGATACGTATTGATAGGAATAGGATTATGTCTGTTCTTCGGACTTTTTGCTGAAGAAAGGCGTTTTCCTGCCAATGACAGCCGTGTGACCTATGTGGGACGCACGCTGACAAAAGATAGTACCGTCAGTTTTGACTGGACAGGGGTCTATATGCGTATCGCTTTCGAGGGACACCATCTCTCTCTCCGTTGCCATGATTCAGGTTGCGATTATCTAAATGTATGGATTGACCGCGAAATGACGGCCGAACCGGATCGCATTGTCCGTGTGTCAGGCGACACCACAATATGCCTGCTGGATACTGCGTCTTCTGACCGCACTGCTCATCAGGTGATTGTGCAGAAACGGACAGAAGGAGAACAAGGCAGAATAACCGTGTATGAATTGCTCACTGCAGGCGAATTGTTGCCGGCTCTCCCGCTCAAAGCCCGTCAATTGGAATTTATAGGCGATAGTTATACCTGCGGTTTCGGTGCGGAAGAAAGTCTTCGGACGGACCCGTTTACTCCGCAAACCGAGTCTGCCGCCAAGTCGTTTGCTTCTGTTTTGGCGCGTGCTTTCAATGCCGATTATGTCCTGATAGCCCATTCCGGCTTTGGTATCTGTCGTAACTATAACTCCAAATATGCAGGCTATTATATGCCGGAGCGCTACTTGCAGACATTTGATATGGAGCGTGGCGACTCGCTCCATTGGAATGCAAAGAAAGATGATTTCCGTCCGCAAATGACCATTATCTTCCTCGGTGGCAATGATTTCTCAGTGCAGGTAAATCCTGTATATAAAACATTCGAAGGACAGTATATAAAACTAATACAATCCATTCGTGCCAACTACGGAAGCAAGCATCCGATTCTTTGCTGCACAAAAAAAGGTGTACCGATGCTGCAGGAATATATGCGGCGGTTGATGGGCAAAGTTGGACAAGACGGCATCTATTATGTCTCTTGTCAAGACGGAATCTATCCGGACGATGAGGAACATTTGGGGGCTTGCCAACACCCGTCCTATGAGGCACATCGGAAAATGGCGTGTATGCTTATTCCGTATGTATCTTCCATTTTAGGATGGCAGATGCCGGCAGATATGAATTTGCAATAGTAAAACGGATTATTGAAAAACGATATTTATAGTATATTTATATTAAGGAGACAACCGTATGTGTGGAATAGTAGGATATATAGGCCATCGTAAAGCCTTTCCGGTTTTGATTAAGGGACTTCATCGCTTGGAGTATCGTGGCTATGACAGTGCCGGAGTGGCAATGATTTCTCCCGCCGGTCAACTGAATGTGTATAAGGCAAAAGGCAAAGTGGCGGAATTGGAACATGCTACCGTTGGCAAAGATGTGGAAGGCACTATCGGTATTGCTCATACGCGTTGGGCAACACACGGTGAACCCAGCGAACGTAATGCCCATCCGCACTATTCACAATCCAAACAATTGGCAATGGTTCACAATGGCATCATTGAAAACTATGAATCCATCCGCCAACGGTTGCAGGCAGAAGGCTATCATTTTGTGTCAGATACGGATACGGAAGTGTTAGTGCAACTGATTGAATATGTGAAGACAACGACTGGACTCTCGCTCTTGAAAGCTGTGGAAAAGGCGTTGCAGCAAGTCACGGGAGCTTATTCCATTGCTGTGCTTGATAAAGAAACTCCTAATCAGATTATTGCCGCCCGAAAGGGGAGTCCTTTGGTAATCGGAGTAGGAAAAGACGATTTCTTCTTGGCTTCGGATGCTACACCCATTGTGGAATATACCCAGGATGTAATCTATGTAGGTGATGAGGAGGTTGTGGATCTAACTTTGGGACAGCAACCGCAGATATATCGTTTGGATGGTTCGGAACTTGCCTACGAAATCAAACATCTTGTAATGACTATTGACGAGTTGGAGAAAGGTGGATTCGAACACTACATGCTGAAAGAGATTTTCGAACAGCCGAATACCATTCGTGCTTCCCTGCAAGAACCGATGCAGCCGCATATAGCACCATTCTGCAAGGCGAAACGCATCATTATCTGTGCCTGTGGCACCAGTTGGCATGCAGGCTTGATTGCTAAATATGCCATTGAACAGATTGCCCGCATTCCGTGTGAGGTGGATTATTCGTCGGAGTTCCGCTATCGTAATCCTGTATTGTCGTCAGAGGATATTCTGATTGCCATTTCCCAATCCGGAGAAACGGCTGATACGTTGGCCGCCATTGAATTGGCACATCGTTACGGCACGTTTGTATTCTCTATCTGCAATGTGGTGGGTTCTTCCATCCCGCGTGCATCTAATGACACCTATTATACCCATGTCGGACCGGAAATTGGTGTCGCTTCCACCAAAGCGTTCACGGCACAAGTAATGGCGTTGACACTTTTGGCATTGGAAATAGGTCGTGTTAAACAAACCATCACGGAAGAGCGTTATCGGCATTTGATGAATGAATATCGTTTGTTGCCGGACAAGATTGAAGTGGTTTTGCAACAAAATGACAGGATTCGTGAATATGCAGGGAATCTCAAAGAGGCTGTCAGTGCGCTTTACTTGGGACATGGTTATAATTTCCCGATTGCGTTGGAAGGCGCATTAAAGCTGAAAGAAATCAGTTACATCCATGCAGAAGGCTATCCGTCGGCAGAGATGAAACACGGACCTATTGCCCTCATTTCAAGCGAGATGCCGGTAGTGGCTATTGCCCCTCAATGCGATACCTATGAGAAAGTGGTAAGCAATATCCGTGTCGTAAAGGCGCGCCAAGGACGAATTATATCGGTGGTGACAGAAGGTGATACGCAAGTCAGTGAAGAGTCTGAATTCACCATGACAATTCCTCCATCGGACGAGTGCTTAAGTCCGATTCTGGCGGTCGTACCATTGCAATTGTTAGCCTACCACGTGGCAGTTGCGCGTGGTTGCAATGTGGATCAGCCGCGTAATCTGGCGAAATCCGTTACGGTGGAGTAAAGTTTAATCTTCGAACAGTGATTGTCCTCTTTGTCCGACAACCACAAGTTGGAAAATCAGTGTAGAACGAAGATCTGACACTTGATTGGAATAGGGTGAGTTAGGCGACAAAAGCGAAGAAAGTAGTTGACGAAGTACCCCTCGATTCAAAACATACATCTTGTGGAGAAAATCAATTGCCCGCTCACCATGGGTTTCCAGCATATCCAGCAAAGCTTCTTGTACATCGCGGCTATGGCGGATTTGGCGGTCGTATAGGATACACATCTGCAATACTTCCACTAAAGCATGATATTGCACCAGAGGAGCATTTCCCCCTCTGGTGCCTTCTATCAGAAGCAATAACACATCTTCCCGATATGTACCGCGCAGTAGATTGAGCATAAGACCTGTGACGGCCGCTACGGCATCATCCGTGTTGTTGTGGTCAAGCAACATCACTTCGTAATCAGCCTTATCGTCCATCGAAACGCGGTCAATCTGACGATACCAATCGGATATGTGTTCGCTGTTATTCACGTGGTTGATTTATTTGTATTACCAGGCAAAAAGCGGATATTTAACCATTTCCGCATTCACCACCTCACGTACTGTCGCGATATTCTTTTCGTTTTCGGGGTCGCGCAATACACGGTCAATTAGTTCTACAATCCACGGCATCTTATCTTCCTTCAAACCGCGCGTTGTGATGGCTGGTGTGCCGAAACGCAATCCTGAAGTCTGGAAAGCGGAGCGGGTATCAAAGGGAACCATATTTTTATTGGTGGTGATATCTGCTGCGACAAGGGCTTTTTCAGCTACTTTACCGGTCAAGTCAGGATATTTTGTGCGGAGATCCACTAACATGGAGTGATTGTCAGTACCACCGGAGATAATCTTGTAGCCGTTATCCATAAACGCTTGTGCCATTACGGCTGCGTTTTTCTTTACTTGTGTTTGATATTCTTTGAATTCAGGAGCCAGTGCTTCGCCAAATGCGACTGCTTTTGCAGCAATCACATGTTCCAATGGACCGCCTTGCACACCGGGGAAAACAGCACTGTCCAAAATAGCGGACATCATCTTGATGTCGCCCTTAGGAGTGGTCTTTCCCCATGGATTCGGGAAATCTTTGCCCATCATGATAACGCCACCACGAGGACCACGGAGTGTCTTGTGAGTGGTTGTGGTAACAATATGTGCGTATTTTACGGGATTGTCCAACAAACCTGCAGCAATTAAGCCTGCGGGGTGTGCCATATCGACCATAAAGATAGCACCGATTTCGTCGGCCACTTTACGAATGCGGGCATAATCCCATTCGCGACTGTAGGCACTTGCTCCGGCAATAATCAGTTTCGGACGCTCTGCGCGTGCTACTTGCTCCAACTGATCGTAATCAACACGTCCTGTCTGCTTGTTCAGATTATATTCCAAGGCATGGAACATAAGACCGGAGAAATTGACTGGACTTCCGTGCGATAAGTGACCACCGTGACTCAGGTTTAAACCGAGGAACTTGTCACCGGCTTTCAAACATGCCATGAAAACGCACATGTTGGCTTGCGCACCGGAGTGGGGTTGTACATTGGTGTATTCTGCTCCGAATAGTTTCTTCAGACGGTCGCGTGCGATATTCTCGCTTTGGTCAACTACTTCGCAGCCTCCGTAATAGCGATGACCGGGATATCCCTCTGCATACTTGTTGGTCATTACGCTACCCATCGCCTCCATCACTTGGTCACTCACATAGTTCTCACTGGCAATCAGTTCAATGCCACGAGTTTGACGCTCACGCTCTTGGCGGATAAGATCAAAGATCTCTGTGTCTCTTGTCATAACGAATAAAGTGTTAATTTGGTTAATTTGACTGTTATTTGGTGAAAAACGCCGCAAAGATACGCTTTTTTTTGCATATATCCAAAAAAAGTAGTACTTTTGCACGTTTTTTTTGAGAGACAGACGAAAATGAAGAAGTTTTTGCCATATATGGCCATTATCGGAGCGATGCTGATTTGGTCCGTCAGTGGTATTGCCATCAAAATGGCACTGGTCAATTTCACTAGTTTGACATTGTTGGTCATGCGTTTTTCATTGGCAATATTGCTCTTGCTTATCATCGGCCTTGTGTGTCAGAAGAATTCTTTACTGGGGTTGCAAAAGGTGAAATGGAAGGATCTTCATTTATTCCTTTTGGCAGGTTTTTTTCAACCCTGTCTGTACTATTTGTTGGAAACATATACATACGATGCTTTGCGGTCACCCACAATAGCAGAGGCACTGCTTTCCACTTCGCCTGTGCTTTCTCCTCTTTTTGCAATGGCACTTCTTAAAGAAAAAGTGACGCGCAATAATGTGGTAGGAATCATTGTTTCTACAATAGGAATGCTAATGTTGGTTCTTGTCGGTTCAGAAGAATTTTCTATTGGTAATAAATGGGGTATTCTGACGGCATTCTTGTCGGTTGTCACAGCTATTCTATACTCCGTAGTGTTGAAGAAAATACCGGCAGGCTACAATTCGTTGACCATCGTATTTTATGTGCAGATTTGTGCGTTGTTTTTGTTCTATCCGCTATGGATTGTCCGTGAAGGAATTCATACACCGTTTCCGACCGATATCAATTTATGGACGGACAATCTCTGGCGTTCTTTAGCAGGAGTGGGGTATTTGGGAGTGTGCTCTACGGTGGTAGCTTTTATTCTGTTCTGCTATTCAGTGCGCCAAATTGGAGTGACACAAGCTAATGTATTCAACAATGTACGTCCTATTTTTACGGCTGTGGCAATGATGCTTATTTATGGTGAACAATTACCATTTGGTAAGATTGTAGGTGTTGTTCTTGTGATAATAGGCCTGTTTGTCTGTCAAAAAGTAAGTAAAAATGAAAAAATTGCACGATAGGAAGCAATTTATTCCGTTTTTATTTTTTTATATCGAAAATATATTGTATCTTTGCGCCGAATTTTGCCGTTCTTAGGGAAAATGACAATTGGGAATTATTTTTGTCATGCAAAATATATAAAAACTTACAAATATGAAACTCGAAGAAATTACCAACAAAATCTACGCGGAAGGTGTAGAAAAAGGCAATGCCGAGGCTCAACAAATTATTGAGAAAGCCAAGGCTGAAGCTGCCGCAATCCTTGCCAGTGCCGAGAAAGAGGCCGCCGAAAAAATAGCAAAGGCGGAAGCAAAGATGGCGGAATTGGACAAGAACACGCGTGCGGAGTTACGCTTGTTTGCTGAGCAGAGTGTGAATGCTATCAAGACTGAAGTGACCAATCTTGTAAATGGCAAGATCGTATCTGATAGTGTCAAGGCTGCTATTGCGGATAAAAAGTTCATGCAAGAGGTCATTGCAAAAATGGCAGAAGCTATGGCAAAACAGGGCGCTGTGGAAATTAATGCAAAGGATGCAGAAGCATTGCGTACTTACTTTGAAGCAAATGCAAAGGGACTCTTGGAGAGTGGCGTAAAAATCAACGAGGTAAAGGGTATTAAAACGGATTTTGAGATTAAGCCGGCACAAGGCGGTTACAAACTCAGTTTTGGGGAACAGGAGTTTATCTCATATTTTAAAGAATTCCTTCGTCCTCAATTGGTAGACATGTTATTCTAAGTATGGGATACGAATGTTTATTGGCCGGCCTTCCTGATCTGAAAGCAGGTGCGGAAACTCCTATCAAGTTGGAGGATTTGCTCGTGATGCTTGATGAGATGATGAAACCTGGTGATAAGAAACTGCTCACCCAACTCCGCATGACGGTGGATGATCCTGCTATTGATGCATTGGTCGCCCGTTATGACGATGAGGATGTGCCGGAATCTGCGAAACCTGAATGGTGGGCGGCAGCGCGTGCCTTGCTCAGCGATGCCGATATTCGGGCAATGTTGCTCTATGAACAAGGGCTTCATTCGAAGAATCGTTTTGTGCGCGCGTGGTTCGCTTTCAATCAAGACATGAACAATATCATGGTCGCACAGATTTGCCGCAAGCATGGTTTTGACCTCAAAAAGATGATTGTGGGGCACAACGAAGTGGCAGAGACGCTGCGCACGCATACTTCGCAGAAAGATTTCGGTTTAGGTGAAGTGATGGATAACTATCAGGAGATACTTGCCTTGGCTTCTATAGACAATTTGATGGAGCGTGAGAAACGGATGGATGCCCTTCGTTTCGAGTGGTTACAGGAGAAGACGTATTTTGATGTGTTCTCCAAAGAACAGGTATTGGCCTATTATTTGCAGGCCGAGATGTTGCACCGCTGGTCGCTTTTGACGGTTGAACAAGGTGAACGTGTGTTCCGTGATATGGTTGCGGATATGAAAAAAGGTATTGACCTTAGTAAAGCGTAATCCGTAGTCTATACATACAACGAATAAAAAATAATCAAAAGATATGACAATAGGAAAAGTTAAAGGTATCATCGCCAACCTTGTTACTGTCGGGGTGGATGGACCTGTCGCACAAAATGAAATTGCCTACATCAGCATAGGGGAGACCAAATTGATGGCAGAGGTAATTAAGGTAACGGGTGCCAATGTATTTGTGCAGGTGTTTGAATCTACCCGTGGATTGAAAGTCGGTTGCTTAGTTGAGTTTACTGGTCACATGCTTGAAGTGACCCTTGGTCCTGGTCTGTTGAGTCGTAACTACGATGGTTTGCAGAATGACCTTGATAAACTGACAGGCGTATTCCTTAAGCGTGGTGAATATAATTTCCCGCTTGACAAAGAGAAACTATGGAAATTCACTCCAATCGCCAAAGTTGGTGACAAGGTGCAGGCCGCTTCGTGGCTTGGTGAAGTGGATGAGAATCATCAGCCGCATAAGATTATGGTTCCTTTCGTTTTTGAGGGAACGTACACCGTGAAATCTATCGTAGCTGCCGGTGAATACAAAATAGAGGATGAGATTGCTGTCCTCACCGATTCCGACGGTGTTGATCATGTAGTGACGATGATTCAGAAATGGCCTGTGAAGAAGGCTATTCTGGCGTATAAATCAAAACCGCGTCCATTCAAATTGCTTGAAACGGGTGTCCGCGCTATTGATACGGCCAATCCTATCTGTGAGGGTGGTACCGGTTTTATTCCCGGACCTTTTGGTACGGGTAAGACGGTGCTTCAGCACGCTATTTCCAAACAAGCATCGGCGGACATCGTGATTATTGCCGCTTGCGGTGAACGTGCTAACGAGGTGGTAGAAACCTTTACCGAGTTCCCTGAACTGATTGACCCGCACACCGGTCGCAAATTGACAGAGCGAACCATTATTATTGCAAACACATCGAACATGCCGGTTGCTTCTCGTGAAGCGTCTGTTTATACCTCAATGACGATTGCCGAATACTATCGTTCGATGGGATTGCGTGTTTTGCTGATGGCAGACTCCACTTCTCGTTGGGCACAGGCTTTGCGTGAAATGTCCAACCGTATGGAGGAACTTCCCGGTCAGGATGCCTTCCCGATGGACTTGTCGGCAATTATCGGCGCTTTCTACGCACGTGCGGGCTATGTGTACCTTAATAATGATAAAACGGGTTCTATTACCTTCCTTGGTACGGTATCGCCTGCCGGTGGTAACTTGAAAGAGCCTGTAACGGAAGGTACGAAGAAAGTGGCTCGCTGTTTCTATGCTTTGGAGCAGAACCGTGCTGACCACAAGCGTTATCCCGCTGTTAATCCGATAGACTCTTACTCCAAGTATATTGAATATCCTGAGTTTGAAGACTATATGACAAACTTGATTGACGGTAATTGGTTGACCAAGGTAAATGCCATGAAGACATATCTCCAGCGCGGTAAGGAAATTCAAGAGCAAATCAATATCTTGGGTGATGATGGCGTTCCCGTTGATTATCACGAGGAGTTCTGGAAATCGGAAGTTATTGACTTCGTTATTTTGCAACAGGATGCTTTCGATAAGATTGATGCTGTTTGTCCGTTGGATCGCCAACGCTACATGCTGGATATCGTAATGGATATTTGCAAGCATGATTATAATTTTGACAATTTCAACGAGGTATCCGAGTTTTTCAAGAAAGTAATTAACTTCTGCAAGCAGATGAACTATTCTGAATTCCACAGCGAAACATTTGAAGAATATCAGACCAAGTTGAACGAACTGCTTAAAGAAAGGCAGATTGCTGACTAACTTGCTAAATTACAAATGTTCAAACTTCCAAATTGAAATTAGTTATGGCTAAAGCATTTCAAAAAATCTATACAGAAATTACGGCAATCACAAAGGCTACCTGTTCGCTGAAAGCCGAAGGGGTGGGTAACGATGAGTTGGCAACTGTAAATGGCAAGTTGGCACAGGTCGTTAAAATCATTGGTAATGATGTTACTTTGCAGGTGTTCCAAGGCACCGAGGGAATTCCTACCAACGCCGAAGTCGTTTTCTTGGGCAAATCGCCAAGTCTGAAAGTAAGTGACCAGTTAGCAGGGCGTTTCTTCAATGCTTATGGTGATCCTATTGATGGAGGACCTGCCATTGAAGGTAAGGAGATTGAAATCGGTGGTCCTTCGGTGAACCCCGTTCGCCGTAAACAGCCGTCCGAACTCATTGCTACGGGTATTGCCGGTATTGACTTGAACAACACGTTGGTATCCGGTCAGAAAATTCCGTTCTTTGCCGACCCCGACCAGCCTTATAACCAAGTGATGGCGAATGTGGCTCTGCGCGCGAAAGTAGACAAGATTATTCTTGGTGGTATGGGTCTTACCAATGACGACTACCTCTACTTTAAAAACGTATTTGCCAATGCTGGCGTATTGGATCGTATCGTTAGCTTTGTGAATACCACGGAGAATCCGGCCGTAGAGCGTCTGCTTATTCCGGATATGGCATTGGCAGCTGCCGAATATTTCGCAGTTGAAAAACATCAGCAGGTATTGGTGCTGCTTACGGATATGACTCTTTATGCCGATGCACTGGCTATCGTGTCCAACCGTATGGACCAGATTCCTTCCAAGGACTCTATGCCGGGTTCGCTCTATTCGGATTTGGCTAAGATTTACGAGAAAGCCGTTCAGTTCCCGGAGGAAGCAGGTGGCGGTTCTATCACCATCATTGCTGTTACCACTTTGTCAGGCGGTGATATCACGCACGCTATTCCCGATAACACGGGTTATATCACCGAGGGTCAGTTGTACCTCCGTCGTGACTCGGATATCGGTAAAGTCATTGTCGATCCGTTCCGTTCATTGTCTCGTCTGAAACAATTGGTTGCCGGCAAGAAGACGCGCGAAGACCACCCGCAGGTTATGAACGCCGCTGTTCGTCTTTATGCAGATGCCGCCAATGCAAAAACAAAGTTGGAGAATGGTTTCGATTTGACCAACTACGATGAGCGTTGCCTCAATTTTGCAAAGGACTACAGCCGTGCTATTTTGGCAATTGATGTCAATATCGATACAACGCAGATGTTGGATATAACTTGGGAGTTGTTTGCCAAGTATTTCAAGCCCGAAGAGGTGAATATCAAACAAGCCCTTGTAGATAAATACTGGAAGTAATTATCAGTTATGGCAATACAGTATCAATTCAATAAAACATCGTTGCAGGGGCTGGAAAAGAACCTGAAGATGCGCCAGCGTACATTGCCGACGTTGCAAAGCAAGGAGTCTGCTCTTCGCATGGAAGTTAAGCGTGCGAAAGATGAGATTGCTGCTTTGGACGAGGAAGTGAATAGGCGTATCAAGGATTATGACCAGATGCTTGCACTTTGGGGGGAATTCGATACCAGTCTTATTCATGTAGATGATGTTCGTATGTCCGTGAAAAAGATTGCCGGTGTTCGTGTTCCTGTCTTGGATGAAGTGGTTTATTCCACGAAGGAATTTAGCCTTTTCTCCAGCCCGAAGTGGTTTGCAGATGGTTTTGAGCAACTGAAAGCCATTGCCGATGTAGGTATCCGTCAGGAATTTGTGCGCCGTAAAGTCGAACTGCTTGAGTATGCTCGTAAAAAGACAACGCAAAAGGTCAACCTCTTTGAGAAAGTGCAGATTCCGGGCTATCAGGATGCCATTCGTAAGATTAAACGCTTTATGGAGGATGAGGAGAATCTTTCCAAGTCCAGCCAAAAGATAGTTAAGGGAAAGCGTGAGCGCGAGGCTTTGGAGGCCGAGCAGGAAAGAAAGGAGGCGGCTGTATGATTAGTCAAATGAAAAAATACACCTTCCTCGTTTTCCATCGTGATTACGATGCTTTTCTTGAGCAGTTGCGTGAGAAAGGTGTGGTACATATCACGGAGAAGGCCGATGGCTTGGCAGATAATGAGGAGTTGCAGGCAGCTTTGGTACAGGCGGATGAACTGCGCCGTATCATCCGTGCAGGTGCGTCTGACCAACTGATGCAGGAGCGTGCTGCTTTGCTGTCCCGTATACATGAAACGGAAATTGAGATGAAGCGTGTCGCCGTATGGGGTGATTTCCGCAAGGAGCGTTTTGATGAATTGCAGCGTGCCGGTTACCGTTTGCGGTTCTTCTCATGTGCCAAGAGTGCTTTCCGGGAAGAGTGGGGCGTGTCTGTCGCAGAAAAGGATGGACGTATCTATTTCGTTGAAATCTCCCAAGAGGGAGACCAACTGCGCGACCTTAATGAATGGGCGCAGGAGGAACGCCTTGGCGATAAATGTGCTGCCGAATTGCAGCAGGATATCACCAATCTTAACGGCCTGCTTGTCGCACAGGATGCACGTATCGAAGCTTGGCAGCAAACTGAACTTCCGAATGTGAAAGCGCAATTGGAAGAGGTTCGCCGTCAGATTGATTGGAAACGTGTCAATCTCAATACACAGTCGCTGGCCGAGGGTAGTCTCAAACTGCTGGAAGGCTTTTGCCCTGCTGACCAGGCGGAGGCTTTGAATGACATGCTTAACAAAGCGGAGGTTTACTACGAAGAAACGGATCCTGAAGAAACGGATGCTACGCCTATCAAATTGAAAAACAATAAGTTTATTCAAATGTTTGAGAGCCTTACCAAGATGTATGGTATGCCCGCTTACAGCGAGTTTGACCCTACAGCTATTCTTGGCCCGTTCTTCATTCTCTTCTTCGCTCTCTGTATCGGCGATGCCGGTTATGGACTGCTGCTCATCTTGATTGGTTATCTCTTGAAAGCTGGCAAACTGAAGATAGAGATGTTCGATGGTATGGGGCCCATTATTATGGCGTTGGGTATCGGCTCAACCATTGTCGGGTATCTGATGGGCACTTTCTTTGGCGTTGACCTTTTCTTATTGGAAGGTTTTCCGGAATGGGCAAAGGCTTGTATGGTAAAGAACCTCGGTAATCCTGCCGATGACTATAAGATTGCCGGCTACGATGTGATGATGGTGGCGGCGCTTGTAATTGGTATCGTGCATATCTGCCTTGCTATGGTGGTTAAATGTGTTTGCTATACGAAGCGTTTCGGTTTCAAGCAGACTATTTCCTCATGGGCTTGGTTGCTGCTCATTTTGGGCGGACTGATTACCGTTGTATTGGCAATGACTAACCTTGTCAGCCTGGAAGCTACCAAAATTATGCTGATTGTTATCGGTGCCGTTTCTGCCTTGGGTATCTACATCTTCAACACCATCGGTCGTAATCCGCTTGTTAATATCGGTGCAGGCTTGTGGGATACCTACAATATGGCAACCGGTATCATGGGTGATGTCCTCTCTTACATCCGTCTCTATGCACTTGGCTTGGCGGGTGGTATGTTGGGAGCAGCATTCAACCAGTTGGCAACAATGGTTTTGGGTGAAACGCCGAATGTCGGAACATGGATTGGTTTCTTGCTCATCGTCATTATTGGTCATGTGCTCAACTTGCTCATGGCGTGTCTGGGTGCTTTCGTTCACCCCTTGCGTCTGACTTTTGTGGAGTATTTCAAGAATGCCGGTTATGAAGGTAGCGGTAAGGAATACGCTCCGTTTAAGAAATAAGCAATAGAAAACAAAAAATATTAACTCTTAAAAACAACAAACAATTATGACAACTTTAATTTTAGGTTACCTTGGATTGGGTCTTATCTTGGCTCTTTCGGGTATTGGTAGTGCTTTTGGTACCACTATTGCCGCTAACGCAGCAGAAGGTGCTCTCAAGAAAAACAAAGAAAAGGGCAGCCAGTACATGATTCTTTCTGCACTGCCTGCTACGCAGGGTCTGTACGGATTTGTGGCTTTCTTGATGTTGATGAACAAGTTCCAGGTGGCTGAAAACGGCATCCTCTTGTTCGGTATCGGTCTTTGCGCAGGTGTTGTGTTCCTGCTTTCCGCTATCCGTCAGGGACAGACTGCTGCCAATGGTATCGCTTCCATCGGCTCCGGTAACGATGTTATGACCAACACCATGATTTACTGCGCACTCCCTGAGTTCTACGCTATCTTGGCGCTGGTTGCTGCATTGATGATTAAATAATCGGATATCCGATTTCCCGCTTCTCTCCTTTTGGCGGAGAGAGGGAGAATACCAACGATGGGCGATCTTGTTTCGTCCATCGTTGTTCACCCTTACAGAATAATTCCAGATGAAGAAAACCATTTCCTTTTTCCTTGTTTGCTGGGCGGTACTTCCGCTTTAGGCAACGGCTGTGTACACGCGCATTGATGGCAAACCTACCGAAGGGTGGGGCGGACATGAGTTCTTGATTGTTTACGAGCGTTCCGCTACCAAAGCATGGGTTTGGAACGGAGAGGATGCCCAATCCAATTATACGGAGGTCACGCTTTCTGACGGCAAGATTGTCAGTGACCAATTGTCTGCGTATCAAGTGCTTGTCTCGGAAGAGGGTTCCAATCGATATGCGCTCAAGACGGCAAACGGATTCATGGGCTGTGAGGCAAAAAAGAATAGTATCCGCATCTCAAGCAATGCTTCCGATTGTACCCTTAAGGTCAATGGAACATACACCATTTTGGAAACGAACACCAACACGTGCCGCTTTTTGTTCTCTGTGACGGCCAATCGCTTCCGCTTTTACTACGACAAGGATAAGAAATGGCAGGATACGGATAAGAAAAACATCGCTTTCTATGTCTTGGGTGAAGTAGAGCAGGCAGAGGCGCAGAATCAGTTGGATTTTCACTATGCTCAAGCGAATATGTATGCGTGTGACAGCAAGTTCCCTGTCAATGGTGATATCAACAATCAGTATTTCTATACCGAACTTTTCCTGGCACAGGAGGAGGATTATGCGGCCATTCCGCAGGTCAATCTGGAAATCTTGGCACCTACGCAGTATTCCATTGCCGGCACCTATCGTTCTGACTATACGCCTGAGATTAAGTACTACATCAATTGCACCGCAGGGGCAAAACATTCCGACTTCTGGTTCCCGAACAAATCCGAACAAGGCTATGCGCAGGCTGCTATCCGATTGGCGGAGATGACGATTACAAAAGTCGGCAAATCATCCAAGCCCAATGCGTATGTCTATCATATCCGCCTGCAGTTCACCGACTCCAATCAGAAGATTTGGACATTGGACAAGGATATGGATGTCTTTGCGGCTTGGGTGGATTGTGACCGTTCGGGGCAGAATCCTGTGGATATGGAACCCGTTTTCTTTGCGTTGGAATCCGGCAATCATGTGTCTGAAGCGGATGCTACGCAGGTAGAAGAACAGACGGAGGACGGCAAATCGTCTGTGGCTTCCAAGGTTGTTGAGGATGGCGTTTTCTATATCCGGATGACGGATGGCACGCGTTATAATGCCATCGGTGCCCGCATCAACTGATATCTACCGGCTATTGCCTTTTTTTCAATACGTCAAAGATCATCTATAAACAGCGAAGCGATTCCTTTCGCGACTATCACGGGATCATCTTACGAGAACCCCCAATATAAAATCCATTTATCGTCTGCTTATCGTCTGCTCATCGTCGGCTTATCCGCAGGTGTTTATGTTGGTGTGTTTCGCGAAAGACGATGCAAAAGTAGTACAAAAAACGGAGGCTACCAAATTTTCGCCTCCGGTTTTGGTATCAGGATTCCATTTTTGACAAATCATATCCTGTGTGGGTGCTCAAATCCATTATTCCGGTGATGTAGAAAAAGTCTCATTTATGCAGTGCATGTCGGTATTTGTGCCTATATCGGCGGTGCCCATGATAAATAAAAATTTTAATTCAAAAAGAATGCCTCGCCTTGCCACGCCTTTTAGAGCCGTCGTTGTTTTGCCACGGTGCTTATATATAGGCAAGGCATGGCAAAGGCTTTTTTTCTTTTATTAATTTTCTTTTGGTTCTTTTCTTTTATTAACCTTTCTTTTTTTTCGTGCCAAAGCGGCACTCCAAACGATTTGTTTCGCCGTATGCTTTTGAGGGAAATTTCATTTTTACTGAATAAATTTCGCCCAAATATTTGCATATATCAAAAAAAAGCAGTACTTTTGCAGTCAAATCTGCAAAGTTTAACAAACAGAAGGATATGATATGAGCACTGTTGCGTTACAAAATGTATGGAACACCCTTCTTGGGTATAATTTATCCACAGCAAACAAACGTTGGCTGGCGGAACATCTGATTGCACAGGTGGAGCAGGAAACAGCCGAGCAAGCGAAACCATATACGATGGCGGAAATAGATGCAATGCTAGATGAATCGGAGGCAGATGTCGCCGCAGGTCGTTATTATACGCAAGAGGAAGCTCGTCAGCATCGTAACGCTCACATGACGCAATTGCTGAACTCATGATTATCCGCTGGTCATACAAAGCACAAGCAATCAAACTAAAATAATACCGCCTATGATAAAAACCGATTGTTTTCTGTGCGTAAATTTAAATTGTTAAGGCAGTCGAAGGCCTCGAGTAATCAAATGAAGCGAACGTTAAACGCACGCTTTTCGTATATATAAACAAAAATATATTCGGAGGAAAGCCGAAAATCCGATAAAGAGTAGGCACAAAATATAATTAATTATGGATTTTAAAGATTCTATCAAACTGTTAGCAAAACGAGCTGGCGAATTGAAGAATAATCTTCAAACAGAAGAGGCAACGAAGAATGCCCTTATTATGCCGTTTATTCAAGCTTTAGGTTATGACGTATTTAACCCGATGGAAGTAGTTCCTGAAATGGATTGCGATCTGACTAAGAAAAAAGGAGAAAAGATAGACTACGCGATTATCAAAGATGGTGAAACTATCCTTGTTATCGAATGCAAGCATTGGCAGCAGAATCTTGATTCCCACAAAATGCAATTGGCTCGCTATTTTGTAGCATCAAAAGCAAAGTTCGGTTTACTGACCAATGGAATAGAATATCGTTTCTATACTGATTTAGCAAAAGAAAACCTTATGGATGAGGTACCCTTCTTATCTTTTAATATTGAAGAACTCAAAGAAGTTCAGTTGAAGGCTCTTGAGAAATTCACGAAAGAGAGTTTCGATGTTGATTCGATTATGAATTCTGCCAATGAGTTGAAATTTATGAGCGAATTAAAGAAAATCATCAAAGAACTCATCGAAAATCCGAATCAAGAATTCGTGAAATCTCTTGCCAAACAAGTTTATGCTGGTAAAATCACAAGTAATGTACTGGAACAATTTACAGAATTAGTTAAGAAAGCCAGTGCAAGTTATGTGAATGATAAAATCTCGGAGCGCCTGAATATTGTGGTTAAAACCAATGAGGCTGAGCAGCAAAAGGTAGAAGAAACACCAGTTGAAATTCCGGGTTCAAAGAAAGAGAGTGAAATAATTACTACACAAACCGAAATAGAAGCATATTACATCATTAAGAGCATTCTTCGTGAGGTAATAGCGGGCAATCGAGTAACTATGCGTGATGCTATTTCTTATTGTTCTATTTTCATTGATGACAACAATCGCAAACCTGTCTGTCGTTTACATTTTAATAATGAAAGCAACTTGCGTTTAGAACCGATAGGAGCCGATGGTAAAGGCGAAAAGTACAAAATAGAATCGTTAGATGAAATCTTCAATTATGCAGATCAGTTAATCGAAGCTGCCAAACGATATGTTTAAGAAGATGAAAAATATCCTACTGAAAATATTTTTGAATGATAAAATAATAATGGCGTTCATTTTGTTGAATGCCATTATTATCTATCTACAAGTAAGTGGATACGAAAACACGATACTTGATATTGTAGATGCTGCTTGCACAATGATCTTTATTATCGAAATGATCATCAAACACCGTGAATATGGTGTGCGTGGTTATTGGAGTAGTGAATGGAACAGGATGGATGGTGTCTTAGTGATATTATCTATTCCATCACTTATCAATGTGTTTGTCCCTATAAAGGCAAGCAGTCTTTCTGTCTTACTGATTCTGCGAGTCCTACGTGTGCTGCGATTCTTCCGCGTAATGCATTTCTTCCCAAACTTTGCTAAAGTAGTAAAAGGATTTAAAGTCGCTATGCGGCAGTCCTACGGTGTGTTACTAAGTTTCTTTGTCATTATTATCGTATTCGGCCTTTTGAATTGCAGCCTTTTTCAAGATGCTGATCCAGAACATTTTCGAACTCCACTATGTTCTATTTATTCGGTATTTCAAATTTGTACGGTTGAAGGATGGTATGATATTCCCAATGCAGTAGCTGAGTATTATGGAGACTCCACCTTTCTACCGCACTTTATCCGGATTTATTTCAGCGTTTTACTAATAATGGGCGGTATTATCGGCATGTCCTTTATTAACTCTATTTTTGTTGATGCAATGGTGGCGGATAATAATGATGATATAGAAAAACAACTGAATTCTCTGCAACAAAGTGTAGAAGAACTTAAAGAACTCTTAAAAAAGTAAATCTTCCGTCTTCGGGGTGATAAGATAGATACACTCCAAGGTCAAGAGGTAAAATAATACATATTGAACAGCAAAATCTTTAACGCCACCGGCGCAGAAGTAAAGTAACAAGTAGACTGGGATTTGGTGCAAAATCGTTCTTTCAATCCTGATTAAATTTGTGAGGGCACTTGTTTGGTGCTCTCACATTTTCCATTACTTTTGCAGCGGGTTTTCACTTTCCGGATTGTGAAAAAATAATTTGGGAAAATGGTTGGGCATAATAAGGTGTTTTGAGGGTGCCTACCTTATCACTCCGTTAGCACTCTTTACCGTCACAGGACTATATCTATCGTCCCGTATCTGTCCCGTAGGTCGCTCGTAGGTCGCAGCTAAATCGCAAGTAAAGGGATAAATTCCGAAAAATAATCAAAAAATTTGCATATTCGAAAAAAAAGCATTATCTTTGCAGCCTGTTTAAAAAAATCAAGGTATGAAAAAGGCAATTATTTGGTCAAGTGTAGTCATCGTACTGGCATTGGCAGTATACATTTTTGTAAAGTTCTTCTACGTGTACAGCGAAGGAGTCAATGAAGGTGATATCAACTACTTCCAGCGTGAAGGCTTCATCTTCAAGACTTATGAGGGAAAGATGATTCAGACCGGTTATAATAGCCGAAACTCTAATGCTACCATCCAGTCCAACGAGTTCAAATTCTCGGTGGTGGATGACAAAGTGGCGGAAGAATTGCAAGCAACCTCCGGCAGACAGGTTAAGTTGCATTGGCAACGCTATCTGGGCACGCTGCCTTGGCGCGGAAACAGCCAGTATGTCGTGACAAAAGTGGTGCCTTCCCAAAAGAAAACACCTGTCTCTCAACAGGATGTACTGCCCGATATACCGCAGTAAACCATACGTATATTTTTGAAGTATAGATAGAAAGGTTCGTTATGTTAACCAATCCGGAAGATAATTTAATCAAGATTTACGAGCGTTCGTTCCGTGAGCATTGGACTTTGCCCGCACTGACCGACTACGGAACGCCGAATACACTCACTTATGGCGACTTGGCCACGCATGTGGCTTGTCTGCACCAATTGTTTCACCTGTGCGGAATAGAGCCGGGTGACCGTATTGCAGTGATGGGACGAAACAACTGCAACTGGATAACCGTTTATCTGGCATCTGTGACCTATGGTGCCGTGATTGTTCCCATCTTGCAGGATTTCAAGGCGAACGATGCCTTGCATTTGCTCAACCACTCCGAATCCAAACTCTTTTTTGTGACCGAACTTATTTGGGAAGGCTTTGAGTTGGAAGACCTGGAGACGGTGCAGGCGGTTTATTCGCTGACGGATTTCCACATCATTGCTTCACGCGGTGAGCACAAGGAAATTACATACGATGATGCTGTACAACAACACAAGCAGCAGTATCCCAATGGCTATATGGCGGACGATGTGCATTACATTGAGCGTAGCAATGCCGAACTGGCATCTATCAACTATACCTCCGGCACAACGGGTTTCTCCAAAGGTGTACTTACTCCCGCCAATGCCCTGGCAGGCAATATACATTTCGGTTTGTCCACTAAGTTGGTTTATCCGGGTTGCCGTCATGTAGTGTTCTTGCCTTTGGCACATGCTTACGGTTGTGCGATAGATTTTCTGTGCGTGCTGGCAGCCGGCGGTCATTCTTACCTTATCGGCCGCACGCCTTCTCCTAAAATCCTGTTGCAGGCCTTTGCCGAAGTGAAGCCGACGCTGATTTTGACGGTGCCGCTTATTCTGGAGAAGATTTACAAGAAACAGATAGTGCCACAAATCAGTAAAGCGCCTATTTCGTGGGTGCTCCGTGTGCCTTTCTTGGATGAAATAGTGCTTGGTAAGATTCGCGAACAACTCATCAACGCTTTCGGTGGCTGCTTCGAGCAGATTATCATTGGCGGTGCGCCTCTGAATGCGGATGTAGAGGCTTTCTTGCGTAAAATCAAGTTCCCTGTTACGGTCGGCTATGGCATGACCGAATGTGCACCGCTGATTAGTTATGCCCATTGGGAGGAATACAAGCCCTTCTCCTGTGGTCGTCTGTTGCCCGGACTGATGGAGGCCAAGATTGACCGTCCCAACAAAGAAGGAGTAGGGGAAGTGCTGGTGAAAGGCGAAAATGTGATGCAGGGTTACTACAAGAACCCGCAAGCCACTCGCGAAGTATTCACCAAAGACGGCTGGCTGAAAACAGGCGACTTGGGGTATATCGATGAAGACGGTTTCCTCTTCCTGAAAGGACGCAATAAAACCATGCTCCTCGGTCCGAGCGGACAAAACATCTATCCAGAAGAGATAGAGGCCAAACTGAATAATCTGCCTTATGTGATGGAATCGATTGTCTTGCAGCACGAAGACCATCTTGTGGCATTGGTTTGTCCTGATTACGAGGCCGTGGATGCCAACCATCTGAATCGCAGTGAGTTGGAACTGGCAATGGAAGAAAACCGCAAAGCGTTGAACGAAATGCTTGCCAACTACGAACAAGTGACCAAAATAAAACTCTATCCTCACGAGTTCGAAAAAACGCCGAAGCGCTCTATCAAACGCTTCCTCTATACATCTATGGTGAACGAATAAATATTGCGAAGAGGTGAATTTGTGCATCGATCAAGGTAATTCGCGCGTAAAAGTGGCGCTGTTTGACGAGGGTGGAAAACTTGTCAAGCACTTGATGTACAAGCAGTTCTCATCTGCCGATGTGGAACGTCTCTTCTCGTTGTATCCTGCACTGACGAACAGTATCATATCATCGGTGGTCAATCTGGAACCGGCACTTGTGAATGTGTTGCATCGTTTGAGCGACCGTTTCATTCTCTTCGATCACCATACGCCTGTCCCTATTCAGAACGATTACGAGTCACCCGAAACGCTTGGTCAAGACCGCTTGGCAGCTGCAGTAGGCGCATCATCGCTGTTTCCGGAAACTGATTTGCTCATTATTGATGCCGGCTCGGCCATTACCTACGATGTTGTTACCGCTGACGGACATTATCTGGGTGGCAATATCGCACCGGGAATAAAGATGCGTTTCCGTTCCTTGCACCAACTGACAAAGAAATTGCCACTGGTGGATGTGGATGAGAACTCGCTGATTCCGCTGTTTGGAAAAAATACTCCGGATGCCATCTCGGCAGGCGTTGTGCGTGGCGTTGCGTATGAGGTGAAAGGATACATCCAGACACTCTCCAAACGCGGACGCAAATCGCAGGTAGTGCTTACCGGCGGCAATGCACCGTTTATTCTTAATCATGTGAAAGCATCCATCCACCACGAACGGAATCTGGTGCTGATCGGACTCAATACAATATTGTCTCATGCTATTGAACGCCCATAATAACCCAACAACAGCCAATACACCTATGCAAGCCAATAGAATCGCCTTTTTTGTAATCTTGTTCCTTGGGAGTCTTTCCATGGCGGCACAAAATTCCACATCATCTCCTTCCTCGCGTTTTGGCTATGGAGAGATGGTGGACAACATTCCTACTGCTTATCGGGCAATGGGTGGCGTTTCTACAGGACTTCGCTCCGCTTCTGCCATCAATCCCTCGCAACCCGCTTCTTACACGGCTTGCGATAGTATGTCGTTCATGTTCGACATTGCCGGTAGTGTTATGTGGACGCAGTACAAAGACAGTAAAGGTGCCCGCAACCGTGCAAACGGAAATCTGGAATATGTGACAGTGCAGTTCCCCATTTGGAAACAACATATCGCGTTTTCTGCCGGTGTGATGCCCTATAGCGTTATCGGCTATAACTTTGCCCTTCGGGATAAAACCGATGTAGGGTCACACGGCTATACGGTGGAATATGCCGGTGAGGGCGGTATCACACAGGTTTATGGCGGTTTGAGTTTCAATATCCTCAATTGGGTAGCATTAGGTGCCAATTTCTACTACATGTTCGGCGATGCAACCAATGTGACGGCACTGGCCTTTGATGAATCCGATTTGACCGATGTGATGATGTATCGGAATATGCACATCAGTTCTTTCCGTTTCCGCTATGGTTTGCAGGCGTTTCACACCTTTGCCGATAAGCATGAAGTGGTGTTGGGAGCCGTATTCGAGAATCGTAGCCGTCTGCGCGGAGAGTATTCGCAATATGAACTGATGACGCTTGACACCATTCCTGTCGATCAGGATGGTTTTCAGGTGCCGATGTTTTATAGTGTAGGTGTCGGTTACAACTATGCACAGCGATTGCAGCTGGCGTTTGATTATAGTTGTCATGCTTGGAGTAAAGCCGATTATTTCGGTGCAAAGAATCGCTTCTCTGACCGTCATCGTTATGCCTTGGGTGTCTCCTATCGTCACAATCCCTACGCTCGCAACTATGCACAACGCATGACATGGCGTGTAGGCGCATCGATGCAGGATTCGTATGTGCGGCAACAGAATATATATGATTTCTCTGTTTCTATGGGACTTGGCTTCCCCTTCCGCACTACAGCTACGATGTTGAATTTTGCAGTAGAGTACAATCGCCGCAAGTCCATTGAAAACCTTACGGAGAACAACCTCAAATTTACGATTGCGGTCGGTGTAAACGAGGGTTGGTTCTTCAAACGTAAGTTGTGATAAAGCCTCTCGAAAACACTTTGGCATGTATTTTGTAAGGAAATAAATAGAAAAACCAAAAAAGATATGAAAAAGACATTATTTGTTATCGCTCTTTGCGCAACGTTGCCGCTCATGGCTGCTAATACTACCATGAGTTGTATCCCGTCTCACAAGTCTGCTGGTGTGTCGGCTGACGATGAACCGGAACCCACCATTTCGGACGAATGTCGCAAGAATGTATCTCTTTTCCATGAGAACGTTCGTGCCAAACAGTTCGAAATTGCTTACGAACCATGGATGACTGTTTACACCGAATGTCCGAACGTAAACAAATCCGTATATACCGATGGCGCGAAGATTGTGGATTATTTCTATGCCAAGGCTAAAGCGGAAAACAACAAGGAAGAAATGACACGTTTGGCAAATCTTGCTTTGGAGATGTGCGACAAACGTATCAAATATTTCGGTGATGACCCCAAGTATCCTACCGCCTATATCCTGGGTGAAAAGGGATTGGAGTATATTGAGCACTTCCCCGAAGATGAACTCAAAACCAATGCTTATGGTTGGTTAAAGGAATCCATTTCCGGTTTGCAAAGCGGTTCCAAAATAACAGTGTTGGTTGAGTTCTTTAAACTCAGTTATGGTCTCTATCGTTCCAATCCGAACCAATATGCAGAGCAGTTCATTGCCGATTATACGATGGTGAATAGTTATCTTACTGCTATCGCGGAAAATCCGAAAAGCAAGAACGCTTCTGCCGCTGAGCAGAATAAAGGCTTTGTGGATGAAATGTTCGCCACATCCGGTGCCGCTGATTGCGAAAAGATGGATCAACTCTATGCATCGTATGTGGAAACCAACGGACAGAATCTGGAAAAGATGCTCAATCTGATGAGCCTGTATAAGCGTGTCAATTGTACAGAGTCAGAGGTGTATTTTGCCGCTGCCGAAAAGGTACACCAAATGCAACCGACTGAGGAATCTGCCGCCGGTTGTGCAAAAATGTGCTACAAGAAAGAGGATTGGAAAGGTGCCTTGAAATATTATCAGGAAGCAGTCAGTCTGATTGAGGAAGCAGACGATGAAGATAAGGATGATTACTATTATATGATGGCACTCATCCAGATGGATAAACTGAAGAATTATCCGGAGGCTCGCAATTATGCTCGCATGAGTTTGGAGGCAAATCCGAATATGGGGCGCTGCTATATTTTGATAGGAATGTGCTACGCGGGTACAAAGCCTTATTCACAGGCCGAATATGGTGCCAAAGCTGCCATCCTGAACAAGACCGTTTATTGGGCAGCGGTTGATCAGTTCATAAAAGCCAAAGAGGTGGATCCTTCTTGTGCGGCGGATGCTAATCAGTTGATTGCTTCGTACAGCAAGTATTTTCCGACAAAGGAAGAACGCTTCGATCTTCCGAACGACTTTAGTGGTACAGTATTCATCGTTGGCGGATGGATCAATGAGAGAACCTATATTCGATAAATCATTGCTTAGACACACTATTTTCATAGGAATAGTGTGTCTTTGTCTCTTTTCCTGTGTCAAGGCGCGCAAGTTACATGCTCCTGCCATTTCGGACAGGGCATTGGCTCCTATCTTGGATGTAGATAGCGTCTCTACATTGATTTCCGACTCCGGTATTACTCGTTATCGGATAACTGCCCCCAGATGGCTGATTTATGACAAAGCGTCACCGTCCTTTTGGTGCTTCCCGAAAGGTATTTATTTGGAGAAGTTTAGCGAGGACATGCAGATAGATGCATCTCTGATTGCTGATTCTGCTCGCTATTTGGATAGCGAAGGAGTTTGGGAATTGTGGGGAAATGTACATGCTGTCAACGAACGTGGCGAAACATTCGATACGCCATTGCTTATCTGGGAACAGCGCGAAGAACGTATTCATTCCGATTCCTCCATCACCATCACGCGTGACGCATCGGTGATTATTGGGGTCGGTTTTGAAAGCAATCAGACCATGACACAGTACACCATTCTTCAACCCACAGGTTATTTCCCTGTTGAATCAGAATAAATTTAATCATATTTCATTATACCAACAACGCTTATGTTACTTTCCAATCAAATAGCCCTCATTACAGGGGCTTCACGGGGAATAGGCCGTGCTATCGCCCTCCGTTTTGCCGGTGAGGGTTGCAATATCGCTTTTACCTATAGCCATAACGAGGAGGCTGCGGAAGCAGTTCGCAACGAAATATTGTCACTTGGCGTAGAGTGTCGGATGTATAAGAGTGATGCTGCAGAGTTTGAAGATGCTCACAATGTGGTTGATGCTGTGATAAAGGATTTTGACCACATTGATATACTGGTCAACAATGCCGGTATTACGCGTGATGCACTGATGCTTCGTATGACGGAAGATAAGTGGGATCAGGTTATTACCACCAACCTAAAATCGGCCTTTAATTATACACATGCTGTCATGCCTTTGATGATGCGTCGTCGCAGTGGTTCTATTATCTCCATGTCCTCTATAGTCGGAATTACAGGTAATGCCGGTCAAGCATCATATGCTGCATCGAAAGCCGGTATTATTGCGCTGATGCAGTCTGTTGCCAAGGAGATGGGTAGCCGTGGCGTGCGCGCCAATGCAATTGCCCCTGGGTTCATCCAAACGGATATGACCAATGTGTTGCCGGAACAGGTGAAACAGGATATGGTTCGTCTTATTCCGATGCAGCGTGTCGGAACGCCCGATGAGGTTGCCAAGGTCGCGCTTTTCTTGGCTTCCGATCTTTCATCTTATATCAGTGGACAAGTTATCGCCGTAGATGGTGCAATGAACTAACAGAAAATAAAAAAAGAGCGCATAAACGCTCTTTTTTTAAGTAGTGCTACCCGGACTCGAACCGGGGTTTACGGCGTGAGAGGCCGTTGTCCTAGGCCACTAGACGATAGCACCCAGCAAAATCGATTCGGACACAATATCCTCGAAATCGGCTGCAAAAGTACTGCTTTTTTCTAACATGTGCAAATATTTCAGCATTTTTTTTGCTATTTCCTGATTTTTTTTGTACTTTTGCACGATTTTTCTTGGATTTCGATATATGAAACGAATATATCTTCACACTCGGATTACGATTACGGCACTCATTTTTGCTTTTTTTATGGTGCTGTTTTCTGTGATTTTCACGCATTATCTTTCGCGTAAATTTGCAGAAGAGGAAGGCAGAAATATCGCAATGTGGGCTGAAGCTACACAACAGTTTATTCTTGCGGATGAGAATACGAACATTGATTTTGTATCTTCTATCATTGAGGGCAATACTACGATTCCTGTTTATTTGCTAGATAGTCAAAATCATGTGTTGCTTTCCCGTAATGTGAAACGTCCCGCCCCTTATCCCGAACGCTTGCATGGACCTATTGAAGTGAAAATTTCGTCCGATGTAACCAACTATATCTATTATGATGATTCTGTTTACATCAAGTTGTTGCGATATATGCCCTATGTGGAACTTGGGCTTATTGTGATTTTTGTCCTTATTGCTTTTATCACTGTACATCTGGCGCATCGCAGTGAGCAGGATCGTGTTTGGGTGGGGCTGACGAAGGAAACAGCGCACCAATTAGGGACTCCAATCTCATCACTTTTGGCATGGCAGGAATTGTTAAAAAACCAATATCCTGATGATGATTTCCTCCCGCAGATGTCAATGGATATTGATCGGCTGCAAATGATTACGGAACGTTTTTCCAAGGTCGGAAGTGTTCCTGAACTTACCAAGCAGCCTATTGTTCCAATTCTCAAAAAGACATTTGATTATATGCACACGCGTGTATCGAAGAAAGTTGTGATGGAGTTTTATGCAGAAGAAGATACCTCCCACGTTTGTTGCGAATTGTGCGTGCCTCTGTTTGCTTGGGTTATTGAAAACCTTATCCGTAATGCTGTGGATGCGATGAACGGAGTGGGGCGTATTCGTATGGTTGTTCAGCGTGATGCAGAAAACCTTTTGATTGATGTTTCTGACACGGGATGCGGCATTGCCCGCAGTCTGTTCTATCGGGTTTTTGAACCGGGGTTCACTAGTAAAACACGCGGGTGGGGACTGGGATTATCACTTTCCAAGCGTATCGTTGAAGATTACCATGGAGGCAAAATCTTTATCGAGCATTCGCAGTTGGATGTTGGTACCACATTCCGAATTATCATCAAAGAGGCCGTAGATGGCGGAACCGCTGCCTGACATGGCGGCATATTTTGCTCCCGCTTGCAGAAGCATTTGTTTGATTGCATTTAGTTCGGGATGGAGTGGGAAGATTGTTTCTTCAAAGTCATTGACGGCTTCGTTCAATAAAGCATTTTCCCCTTTATGGAGTGCCTGTAATAACTTTCCTTCTGCTTCGGGATGAAGATGTATACCTGCGTAGGCTTCGCGGGTGCTGATACTTGTTTCTGGTTTAAGGATTATGATACGAAAGTGGTCAAGTAGTGAAGGCATGGGTTGTAATTCGTCACCGATACCTTTAGCATGACATGGTTGGTTTTGAATAAAGAACGGGCAGTCAGCTCCAAGAGGCGTAACGATATCCATCAGTTTTTGTTGGCTTAACCCGAGTTGAAATATCTCGTTCAGCATAATGGCAGTATGTGCAGCATCGCTGCTGCCGCCCCCTAAGCCTGCTCCAAAGGGAATGTCTTTGTGTAGTCGTATATGCACGGAACTAATTTGAGGATAGTGGCTTTGCATAAGTCTGTAACAACGAACCACCAGATTATCTTCTTCTGCACCTGCTACGATATGACCGGTCTGCATAAATTGGAAATGGTCGTGTTTGGCTATTTCCAAGGTATCGTGTAGTCCATATACAGGATAGAAAACAGTTTCTAGGTTATGATATCCATTTGCGCGTTTACCGATTACGCGCAGACCAAGATTGATTTTGCAGTTGGGATAGGTTATCATAGTGCGTATTTTCTATATTTCTGCCTGCAAAATTACAATGTTTTTTTGATTTGTGCAATTTTTTTTTCGATAATTTGGAAAACACTTGCATGTATCGAAAAAAAAGTGTACCTTTGCAGGCCAAATTGGTGTATTGTGTACTAATATGAAAGATTTGAAAATAGAAAGTCATGTCGCCGTATGCAGTTGGGACGAACTGACTGATGATCAAAAACAGTTGTTGGAGTGTGCTAAGGAGATGACGCAAAGTTCTTATTGTCCTTATTCCCAATTCCATGTTGGGGCGGCTGTGCGCCTTAGCGGTGGAATCATTGTTAAAGGTAGCAATCAGGAGAATGCGGCATATCCCAGTGGTCTTTGCGCCGAGCGAACTACTTTATTCGCTGCCAATGCTAACTATCCGGATCGGCCTGTTGAAGCATTAGCAATCGCTTGTTTTACCGGGGGGCATTTCACTGCTGAACCAGGTTCGCCGTGTGGTTCTTGCCGACAGGTGATGATTGAAACGGAGCATCGTTTCAATACGCCGATGCAAGTGCTACTGTATGGTGAGAAGTATATTTATGTATTCAAAGATGCCAATCAGTTGCTTCCACTTGGGTTCTTCGCAGAAGATTTGAAGGATTAACTGCAAATCGAAATAAAGCATGAAGATATTTAAGAAATTGGATATTTATGTACTCAAGAATTTTTTGGGTATTTTCTTCATGACTTTTGCTATTTGTTGTTTTATCTTGCTCATGCAGTTGCTGTGGATGCGCATCAATGATATCGTAGGTAAGGGAGTGGAAATCATAGTGTTACTAGAATTCTTGTTTTATGCGCTGTTATCCGTAATCCCTATGGCACTTCCGTTGGCCATCTTGCTGGCTTCCTTGATGACATTCGGTAATTTGGGTGAGAAGTTTGAACTCACGGCTATGAAGTCGGCCGGTATCAGTCTCTTTCGCATTATGCGGCCGCTTACTATCTTTATCGCTTTTGTTTGTGTGGGGGCGTTCTTCTTTTCCAACAATGTTTTGCCGAAGACACAGATGCGTTTCTGGGCACTTGTTTTTTCGTTGCGTCAAAAGGCTCCTGAATTAGATATACCTACGGGAGAATTTTATTCAGGCATTAGTGGGTTTAATGTTTACGTCCGCCAAAAAGAGACGCGTACAGGACTTTTGAAGAATTTGATGATTTATGACTATTCGAATGGCTTTCAAAATGCTACGGTAACAGTTGCCGATTCGGGACGTGTCTATTTCACAGATGACCAAAAGTATCTTGAATTGTGTCTCTATAATGGTGAGTCATTCGAAAATCTCAGTCAGCAGCAGCAACGTGCCACTCGAACGCAGGAGTCGGTGCCTTATCGTCGTGAAATGTTCAAGAAGAAGACATTGCTTATTGATTTTGATACCGAGTTTAGCCGCTATGATGAATCGGTAATGGATGACCAACATGTTAGTAAAAATGCCACCGAGTTGCTTCATTCAATGGATTCTGTCAATGTGTTGGCACATGAGCGCAGTCGCGAACAGAGTACGCAAATGGTGAAAGGGAAGTACTTCGGACGTGAGTGGAAGGCCAATCGTCAAGTGCCGCCTGTCAACTTAAAAGAAGAACCGAAGTTTGACATTGATTCTGCTATCAACCGTTTGGATAAGGCTACCCGTTTGCGCGTAGTTAATCAGGCTATCTCAAAAGCTAAATCGCAGCAGGATTTAATCACCTATAACTCCATTATGCTGGATGATTATCAGCGTTATATACGCAAGCATGGCATTGAATTACAGCGCAAGTTTACCTTGGCGTTTGCGTGCTTGATTTTCTTTTTTATCGGTGCACCATTGGGGGCTATTATCCGCAAAGGGGGCTTGGGGGCTCCGATAGTTATTTCGGTCATAATGTTCATTATTTATTACATTATAGACAACGCCGGATACAAATTGGCTCGTGAAGCTATCTGGCCGGTATGGCAAGGTATGTGGCTCAGTTCGTTTGTCTTATTGCCGATAGGCGTCTTCTTGACGTATAAGGCTGCTACCGATTCCGGTCTTTTCAATCCTGAAGTCTGGTTAAAGGAGTACGAGCGCATACGTGCTAAAATATTGATAGGATTGCAAAAAATAAGGAATAATAAAAATGGATAGAATTGAAGATGCATTGCGGGATATTCGCGATGGCAAATTTGTGATTGTGGTGGACGATGAAGACCGTGAGAATGAGGGTGATTTCATTACTTCTGCGGAACTGATTACGCCGGAGAAGGTTAATTTCATGCTTCAGCACGGGCGTGGCGTATTGTGCGCTCCTATTTTGGAGGAACGGTGTGCCGAATTGGGCTTGATGCATCAGGTGGCTAATAATACTTCTATGTTGGGTACGCCTTTCACTATTACGGTGGATAAATTGGAGGGGTGCACTACCGGTGTTAGTGCGGCAGATCGTGCAGCCACCATCCGCGCTTTGGCAGACCCCGCCTCTAAACCGGAAACTTTCGGACGGCCAGGCCATATTAACCCGCTTTATGCACGTTCACGGGGAGTACTTCGCCGTGCCGGACATACCGAGGCATCCATCGACCTCATGCGTTTGGCGGGACTTTATCCGGCCGCCTGCCTCATTGAGATTATGAATGAGGATGGAACTATGGCTCGTTTGCCGCAGTTGGAAAAGGTGGCAGAGATGTATGCTATACGTCTTATCTCTATTAAGGATTTGATTGCCTATCGTTTGGAACACCATTTGCTGGAAAGTGCATCGGTGCAGGCAGATGCGGAACCTACTTCTTCATCCGAAGATTGGGACGGAACACTTGTAGAGCGTGGTGAAACGGTAGAACTTCCCACTGAATATGGCACTTTTATGCTTACTCCATTCCGCCAATTAAGCAACGGACTGGAGCATGTTGTACTTACAAAAGGGGAGTGGAAGGAGGATGAACCTGTTCTTTGCCGTGTCCATAGTTCGTGTATGACGGGCGATGTTTTTGGAAGTATGCGGTGTGAGTGTGGAGAGCAATTGCATAGGGCCATGCAGATGATAGAGAAGGAGGGTCGGGGTATTCTCGTTTATATGAATCAGGAAGGTCGTGGTATCGGGTTGATGAACAAGATTCGTGCTTATAAACTTCAGGAGCAGGGAGATGACACTGTGGATGCCAATATCCATCTTGGATTCCGCCCCGATGAACGAGACTATGGAGTGGGGGCACAAATCCTCCGTCAAATGGGCGCAAAGAAGCTCCGCTTGCTTACTAATAATCCAGTCAAGCGCGTCGGGTTGGAAAGTTATGGCATAGAAATTGTAGAGAATATAGCAATAGAGGTCGCTCCTAATTCGTATAATATCCGTTATATGCGGACAAAGAAGGAAAGGATGCATCACGACCTCCGATTGGTATAAACCCTAAAATGCTTGTTGTATGAAAACCTATCGACTTATCCTGATGCTGATGATCCTATCATTAGGTCTTCAGTTCGTGAATGCGGATGAGACTGTTACCGTTTCGTCCACCAGTTCGGATATTGCAGAGAACTTGGATTTGAAAGCCGTTGCTACTTTGTTCGGCGAAGTGAATAATCTGGAGGAGTTTGAGGCCGAACTTAATTCGGAAGAGCGTCACATCAATAACTTGGACTTGAATGGTGATGGAGTAGTGGACTATCTCCGCGTTGTGGAAATCGGCGAGGGGAGTAACCGCTTGATTGTTCTTCAGGCTGTGCTGGCAAAGGACATTTATCAAGATGTGGCATCCATCTATGTAGAAAAGCAGGCTGACCAAACTGTTTCCGTTCAGATTATCGGAGATGAATATGTGTATGGCACGAATTATATTATCGAGCCTGTTTACATCTATCGTCCGCTTATCTATGATTGGTTCTGGGGACCTACATGGGTATGCTGGCATTCTCCTTACTACTGGGATTATTATCCTCATTATTGGCATCATTATGCACCATGGCATTACCATGATTATCGTGCACATATCCATGTTTATCACCATGAACATCCTCGTTGCAGTTATCGCTACACTGCTACGGCGCGTTCCGGTGCTTCGGGGCTTCGGCATAGTGAACATGGTGCACGGATGACCCGTAATGACTATGCACGTAGCAATCCGTCGGGTGCCTTTGCGGCACGCAGCGCTGCCCGTGGCGTTTCTGCTACCAATGTCCGTCAGATAGAGAACAGTCGTCGTGCTGTTGCACGCTCGTCATCCCGCAATGATGTTGCACCGGCTGTGCGTGCTCCCCGTTCCACTGCAGTTTCGGAATCTCGTGGTAATTCCGTCCCTGTTTCTCGTAGCACATCCGCTACGGAATCCCGTACTCGTACAGTACAGCGCAGTTCGTATGCTCCGGCAGGCTCTGTGTCCCGTCAGACAACGATGCGTGGAACCAATACGGAAACTACTCGCACGGCATCTGCCCGTACATCGTCAACTTCTGTGTCGGCCAGCCCTGTTCGTTCATCAAGTATGTCAACAGGAGCATCATCCCTTCGCTCGTCAAGTATGGGAGTATCGTCAATGCGTTCCGGAGGCATAGGAGGCGGTGCTGTCAGCAGTTCGCCTCGTTCCGCCGGTGGAGGTGGCGGCGCGCGGACAACAACTGTTCGTCGATAATGTTGTTAACAACATAGTATTGCAATACATAATAAAAAGACCGTCCTTTCGGGCGGTCTTTCTATTTCTATGGACGGGAGCATTCATTACTTTACGACTGCACCCTGTGCGTTATAAAGTTTGCCGTCACGGATAATATAAAGTACACCTTGACGGAGAAGCTTCTGAGCCGGTACGATTTCGTTGGTAGTGTTTTCTATGTCTGTAGCCGTTCCTCTAACGTGGGTGAGTTCGCCCAAACGGCAGTCTTCTTTCTTACCACCAAGGTTATCGAAGCAGAAATAAGCAGGAGAACTCATGCCGTTACTACTATGCTTGCTGCTTTCCATTGAGAATCCGATAGAACTAATAGTTCCGAGCGATGTAAGGTCAACCCATTGCCATTCCTCTGCATAGGTCCAATCATAGGTTGTGCTCTTATCGCGGAAGTCGGCGAGGAAGAACGGAATAGAACCCACTGCCGTTCCAAGGTTGTCGTAGCCGGTAATAACCAACACAAGTGAATCTCCCTGATGGAAAGGCAGTCCTATTCCACCAAGTTCTTCAGACATACCGTCACCGTTCTTGATGGCGTCAACATCCCATGCGTTATTGGTAACCGCCATACCACTAACCACGTGAGGGGTGGTCAGTTGAATAGTGGCACTGCTATACCAGTTATAGCACCAAACAGCATAGTTCTTGCCTTCGGCTGCTCCACCTGCGGCACAATATTGGTCGTAGTTGGGGTTCTCCCAACCGAACTCTTTGCCGGTCAAGTTCGCCAAAGTAATGTCGTAGTAATAAATGCCATATCCAGATGCTGTCTGATCATCCTTATAAGTCTGGAAACGATAACTACCTGATGTCCAAGTATTGTAACCAGGAACGAATTCAGGATCACCATACCAAGCTGTTTCCTCCAGGAGAGTATGCTCTTCGAACGTCGCAGCTTCGTAGAGTTCGTTTTCTGAATAGAATACGGGATAGGGATCTACACCAAGTTCCTGTTCCCAACCGAGTTCGCGTGCCAATGTGCCATCTGTGCAGATGTCCATACCGAGTACTTGAGTCTTGTTGGCCGCATTGGATTCATTGTTATAGGCAAATGCAGCATAACCATTTTCGAGATTACCATACGCAGCCAATCCGTTGATGGCACCGATAGTGGTAGCGAATGTTTCGCCGGTCCACCCAGCTACTCCGAGCATTTTCAGATTACCGGTGTTATAGACATTCTTGACTGACGCATTGGCATTAGAAGTCCCCACTATACCTCCAACCAGTCCAGTACCGGCAACGTATGCCCAGTTATAGCAGTTTTCAATGGTATCAGAAGCTACATTAAGGTTACCAACGATGCCGCCAACATTCTTTCCGCCAGAGATATATCCTTGTGCCGAGCATCCTTTGATAACAGTATTGGCTCCATTAACATAGGCAACGATACCGGCAACATTATCTTTCTTCTCGGTATAAACCATTCCGCGGAAGTGACAGTTCGTAATGCGTCCTGCTTCCAAAGCTCCGGCAATACCGGCTGCGTGGGTATTCGTGGTTTTGATATTACCTTCTACGGTGATGTTCTTAACGGTACCGTTTTTCACTTTACCGAAGAGACCTTGATAGGTAGTAGTCGCAGCAGGGATATTCAATCCGCTGATGGTATGGTTTTGACCATCAAAGGTACCGAGATACGGATTAGCACTTGTGGCAATCGGAGTCCAAGCTTTGTGTCCGAGGTTGATATCCTCAGTGAGAACCGCGTTGATGGCCTCTGTAACTGTATTTGCTGTCTCTGCCAACCAAGCGAGTTCGGCCCCATTAGAGATTTGATAAATGTCATCTATTTTAGCCGGCTCAGTAACAGTTGTTCCATCCCAAGCCTGTGCAGTGGTAGCCATGTTGAGCGTAATGATGATAGTGTCATTCTGTGAAGGAGAAACGGTGAATGCGCTATAAAGCGTACCATATCCGTCAGCGGCAACCATATAGGTGAATGCCCCAACGATTACATCGTAGTTGCCTTCTGCGTTTGCTTTGAGAGTGTCCCCTGTTTCATTGAACACATCTATATCAGCATTAGCGGGCACATTGTCAAAGTGTACGATATGATGCTTATAAGGATTCGTAATATCCAATTTTACATCCGGAAGGATACCGAGATAGGTCTTATGTGAGGGAGCATTCACCATTACACGTCCTTCTGTACGGACTAAATTGCGGTGATTACCGACAGGATCGCCATATCCGTTGATTTGGATACATCCACCTTGAAACAGCATCTCTTCACCCGCATCCAAAGCGAGAACGTTTGTATAAACTTGTGCTGCAGGAGTGGCTGCAAAATTATACTGGTTAGCAGAGCCCACCATTGAACTGCCGGCAGGAACCCCATTATAGGTGATGTATGCCGACATGTTATAGATGCGAGAAAGTTTGTTGTTCGGGTGGTACAATCCATTATACTGAATGCTTACTTTATCGCCAGGCTGATAGGTGCCGTCGTTACGTGTTAGATTGGTGATTGTGCGTGTGCAGGGTTTAGCAGTGATAACCTGATAGTCGCTCACTCCATTTGCATTCGTCATTTGTACAATCTGACGGCCTTCTTTCAATGTCAGTGTGTAGGAGCCATCTTCGTTTGCCTCAACAGTTTCAAAGGTATTGTATGTGGCACTATTCGTTCCGATAACGGGGTAGGCAATCTTCACAGAAGCAACGCCTTCGGGTGTGAAAGTGTATTTGCCGGAACCATCTTCAGCAAGATAGTAAATGACATCATGCTCCGCATCCAAAGCATCAACTGCCAGTTTGTGCTCTACATCATTTAAGCCTTTGTTGGCATACATATTGCTCTTGATTCCAGAGGCATCGTCACCGACGGTGACAACGAACACACCGGTATTCTCCGGCCAGATAGCAGACCAATCTGCGCCGCCCGCATAGTCATTAATGTTTGCTTTGTCATATACCTTTGCGCAAAGAGCTTTGTAGGTAACCAATACGATTGCTGTACCATTACCGACAGCTGTCATCGTTGTCCAAGGATCAATGGAGGTCTTGTAATTGTCAAAGATTACGACGCTGTTATCCTCTTGACCATCGAGGTTTATGACTGTGTAGTCCATCTCAGGCTCAACGAATTGATTGGCCGTTGTGTTATTTGTCACTTGCCATGTACGCAGGGAGAGGATATCTCTTTCGTCACCAACCGTCATCTTGAGATGTCCTTGCGGGTTGATGTTTACAAATACGTCTCCTACATTATATTTGCCATTGGCAGTTACATCGCGGTTGATGAAATCCGGAGATTTGGCAGTCATATCTTCTTGAGTGAATACCATATCCTGCATACCGGCTACCTTGTTGACCGTTCCGGCATGGGTGTACAATCCATCTCCCCAAACGCGATACATGTATGTTTTTGAGCTTGCTGTCAATTCCAAGGCATAGTGATAAACCTTGTTGTCTCCTACAGTTTCTACTTTTGCCGGCTCAAGAGGAGTGAAAGCTACGTAGTCCTTTGTCTTTTCCGCCAATTGTGCCTGAGCAGCGGCAGGAACAGTGATTGTGAAGTCTTTGTCTTGCGGGAAAGTCACAGCCATTGTGGCATTGCTGTTCAGTGTACGATTACGGGTGTCTTGATAGACTTTGAACCCTTCAGCAATGCGTGCGGCAGAGGGCGTAAAGTCTGCATTGGTTTTAGAACCTTTTACAGCCAGGAACGTCTTGCGTCCAGCAGTCTTTGAATCGCCGATAGTGATTACGGCGTCATTGCTGCTCGGGTCTTTCAGGTTAAGTTCGACTGTGTAATCCGTGTCATACACAAAGCCGGCATTAGCAGCATAGAAGGTGATTGTTTGCAACACAAATGCATTGTTGCTTGCGCTGATAGCCAGTTCGATTGTACCGTTTACAGTAGTACCATCGGTGTCATAGCCGGTCAGTACATACGTACCTTCCTCAACTGCAAAATTATACACTTTTTTGCTAGATGGAGACCCTACATCTACAGGTGTGCCCGTAGCCTTATCTACCATCGACATCGTGGTACTGATAGCGTTCATGGTCACTGTCACATTTACTTCAGCGGCCAGAGCATTTACCACGCTTGCTATCACAAGGATAGCTGAAAGAAGAATCTTCTTCATGGTTGTTGATGAATTTTTGGTTAATAAATTGAGTTTGTATAGTTTGTTTGTTTTTAGTTTTCCGTTATTTTATTGCCTGTGAGTGTATATGTTCGCCCGTTGCGAATAATATAGATTTGCCCGTTACGAACAATCTTCGCGGGGGCAGTGTCCGTTGTTATTTGGTCAAGTGCCGTTTCGTCTGTGGTAGTCACAGTGAGCGATGCGCGGGCAGAGATATTTCCGCTACGGTCGCGTGCATCTACTTCCAAGATATATTCCGTAGCCGGATCAAGCCCGACGATACGACACTCAGTGTCGGATGTGCGTTTGTACGCTTCGCCGTTGACATATACCGTGTAACGACTGACTCCTACATTGTCGGTGGAAGGATTCCACTCTAACAATATGCTATACTGCGCAGGCGTAGCATGTAATCCCGAAGGAACAGAGGGAGAGGTAAGGTCCACTGTACGCGCTGTAACAGATGCTTTGTCTGAACGGCTATGCTCCGCTGCTGCCGCCACACCTAAAGAGTATTCCACATCGGGCAGCAAGCCACTAAATACGAAGGAAGTTTCTTCGGTAGTTGCATACGCCACTCCGTCCAAGTACATTTGATAGAAAGTTGCCCCTTCCACAGCTGTCCAAGTTAGTGTAAGAGTGGTTTCGTCAGCCTCTGTCACTTGCAGATTTGTCGGGCGCTGCAGAGGTTCTAATGCTTCATCTGCTTCCATACTAAGACGATCCAAGCAGAAAAAGACTGCTGTATTTGCGCCATATAACAGGTCTATATCGCTTGTCTCCATCGTAAAGTAAAGGCCGCTGACGGCACCAAGAGGGCGAAGGTCGAAATACTGCCAGTCAGCAGACTGCACCAATTGTCCATCGCGGAAAGCCGCCAACTCCAAGCGCACCGTACTGCCTGTTGGTTGTCCTTCTGCATCCAGTCCGTGGGCAACAAGTGCGAAGTAATCGCCTTCCTGCGTGAAAGCGGAAGCAAAGCCGTCGCCATTGATATTTCCGTAGTACGGCCAAGGATGATTACAGATATAGACACCCAACGGGCGATGCATCTTATTGTCCTGAAAATCTACACGCAGGCTATGATAATCTTCATCCAATTGCTCTTCCATAAATCCCCAATAGCCAACCAGATAAGGCAGTCCCTGACCGACATGGTATTGTTCGTCCAACCCACCTCCAGCCATGCAGCCCCATTGGTGTGTCAGCCAACCATCGGAACTTCCTTCTGCGCCATAATTGGCATTGTCGCCCGATGTACAAACGGTGAATCCTGCCCAATAACTCATGCCACCTCCTGCATTTGCAGTCCCTGTGTGCGAGAAAAGGAACCAGTCGGTTGAGATATTGCCTTCCATATAGGTGTTTGCCCAACAACCATCTGCTGTCTGCTCATAGTTATTGAGCACCGATGACAAATCCAGCACTACGCTATCCGCCGCTTCCGGTTGTTCAGGTTCTTCTGGCAGGAGGTGCAAATCATTGGCACCCATAATCTCCGCAGAAGTTTCTCCCAACCAACCCGCGTTCTGATGCACGGCAGTATATACCTTAACAAAATGGATGCCAGGCAGTTGTACGGATGTACCATCTTCACGCACTGCCCAATCGATTTTCAGTTTGGCTTTCCTGCTTTGATTGGGATGATTGTCTGCATAGCCCCAATCGTAAGGGTAGAGTACGTAATAGGTTCCATTGCCAGACTCATCCCTATAGTTGTCCGGCAGTCGCGATCCGCTGAACGTAAGTTGGTCATCAGCAATCCATTCGGGATAATAAGGTTGTGTATGATACACATTGCGTATGATATAACCTGTCTCGCTCTCGCTTGTCTGCCAAGGGATATAAGTGGTGTCTATTAGATATTGGTTGATTTTAGAGGGAGTTGCCTGATGGTTTGCCGCAGGGCGAGAGTAGGTGACGCTGTAGTTATGCCGCGTAGCAGGGTTGCTGTATTCAGACCCCGCCAATTCGTACCATTCATCATCGGGTCGTCCGTTTCCGTTGGCATCATAACTCACCATAACAATAGCCGGCTCGGAGGAACCGCCCTTCTGACCATTCTCTTCATATCCCGCTTCGGAATAGAAAGCATTGCCAAGTACAACAAAATCATACTGACCGGGCACGTTCTTTACCATGTGATCGAATCCGAACACGACATATCCTCCCCAACCGCCAAGGGTAATCATACCACGATTGTTGTCCGCAATGGCTTCTTCCGCTTTCAGACGCATATCGTTGGCATTGTCTCCATTCTCATATTCCGGCAATTCGTTGACAAACTGCCCAGGTGCAGGACAATACTCCCATACGCGCGATATATAAGGGCTAGACGTTTCTGCTACTGCCAGCAAAGGGAGCAGGAGACTTGACAAAAAGAATGCAATATATTTCATAACAAACAAGTATTAACATGGCAACCATACCCGATCTGCCGTGTGCCTGCTTTTGCCTTTTATAGATATAAACCAAGGCAGAAAGGGAGAGAGACAAAAGCAGGCATACGGAAGACCAAACAGGTATATCACAACCCCACCGACAATGAGTCGGTGCCATGGACGCGATGCCATAAAGGCAGATGCAAATCCCAAACGATAATATGAACGTTTCTTTCAATCTCACTGACGCTCCTATACCCGAGGATGTCAATAATTTGTTGTTTCCACATACGGCAGGTCTTCTGGCTTGTTCCCTATCAGTCGCCTTCCCAGGTTGGTTTTTCAAGCATTGTAAATGCTTCTCCTCGCCAGTGGCATAAAGCATGACTGATAGCATGTTACGGAACTCACAGCAGCGGGTCTGCAGAGGATTCACACCTCTTTCCCTCTTGGCTTGTCAGGTGCAAAGAGCACCCCAAGAACCGAATGCGGCTGCAAAGGTACTGCTTTTTTTTGAACTGTGCAAATATTTGGGCTATTTTTTTGCAGATTTATTGTTAAACTAGTTGGACTAGTGTTCTAGTTAGACTAGTTGGAGTAGGTGAGATGGTGGTTTTCTGCCTTTGTCATGCTTTCCTCTGCTCTTCGTCCGCTAAATAACCTAATAATAACCCAATAATAACGCAATAATAACCCAATATTCGTTCGGGCGCAAGCGCCGTTTATTGCGCAAAGCGCGGTGTATTGCTTCGCTGTTTATAGCAGAGCGGTGTATTTTTGTAGTATCTTCGGACGCAATATTTGTAGTAACTTCGGCCCTCCCTGCATGGTAGCAGGGGCCCGCCGAAAGAACGTTCGCGTTCTGCCGGGCATACACAGGTCGTTTTGGAAAGATTTTTATTGATACAAATATTTGTTGTACTTTCGGACGCCGCCTGCGCTTCGCGCATTCCCCCGAACATACGTTCGCACCCTTGTGCGAACAGCAAATAAAAACGTGCATAAGTCTCCTAAAACAAGCTTTCTGCGACTTTTGCACGTTTTTATTTGCATATTCCAAATATTTGTAGTAATTTTGCAGCCGATTTTTTTTGAACGATAGGAAAAAAGAGACAGGAAACGATGAAGAATATCCGTAACTTTTGTATAATCGCACATATAGACCATGGCAAATCCACTCTCGCCGACCGTATGTTGGAAATGACCGGCACCGTGGATGTGAAAGAGATGGAAAACCAGGTGCTTGACGATATGGACCTGGAAAAAGAACGCGGCATCACCATCAAAAGCCACGCCATCCAAATGAACCACAAAGGCTATGTGCTGAACCTGATAGATACTCCGGGGCATGTCGATTTCTCCTACGAAGTGAGCCGTTCGATAGCGGCCTGCGAAGGTGCGCTGCTGGTGGTAGATGCCAGTCAAGGCGTACAGGCCCAAACGATATCCAATCTATATATGGCCCTGGAACATGACCTGGAGATTATTCCCGTCATGAACAAATGCGACATGGATTCCGCCATGCCGGACAGGGTGGAGGACGAGATAATCGACCTTCTCGGCTGCAAGCGTGAGGAGATACTCCGCTGCTCCGCCAAGACAGGTGCCGGTGTGCCTGAGATACTGGATGCCATCATAGACCGCATCCCCGCACCGGAAGGCGACCCCGAAGCACCGTTGCAGTGTCTGGTATTTGACTCGGTGTTCAATTCATTCCGCGGCATAATCGCCTATTTCCGCGTTATCAACGGGACACTCCGTTCAGGCGACCGCGTACGGTTCTTCAATACCGGCAAAGAGTATGATGCCGACGAGATAGGCGTTCTGAAACTGAACATGCTGCCCCAAAAAGAGATTGCGGCAGGCAATGTGGGGTATATCATATCGGGAATCAAGACTTCATCGGAAGTGAAAGTGGGCGATACGATTACACACGTGGCTCGCCCCTGCGACAAAGCGATAGCAGGCTTTCAGGAAGCCAAGCCGATGGTGTTTGCCGGCGTATATCCCATCGAAGCAGAAGATTATGAGGACCTTCGCGCCAGTTTGGAGAAACTTCAACTGAATGATGCCAGCCTGAGTTTCCAACCAGAGAGTTCGGTGGCATTGGGCTTCGGTTTCCGTTGCGGATTCCTGGGGTTGCTTCATATGGAGATTATTCAAGAGCGTCTGGACCGTGAATTCGATATGAGCGTCATCACGACCGTTCCGAACGTGAGCTACAAAGTATTCACCAAAGACGGCGGGATGAAAGAAGTGCATAACCCTGCGGGAATGCCCGATTTGACAGAAATAGACCATATCGAAGAACCCTATATCCGCGCATCGATTATCACCACTAGCGCCTATATAGGTCCGATTATGACACTCTGTCTTGGCAAACGCGGTGAACTGGTGAAACAGGAGTTCATCTCCGGTGACCGATTGGAGATTCTGTTCGATATGCCGCTTGGAGAGATTGTGATAGATTTCTACGACAAACTGAAATCCATCTCGAAAGGTTATGCCAGTTTCGACTGGCACATGAGCGGCTTCCGCCCATCCAATCTGGTCAAGTTGGATATACTGCTGAACGGCGAACAGGTGGATGCCCTTTCTACGCTTACTCACCGCGACAATGCCCTGGATTTCGGTCGCCGTATGTGCGAAAAACTGAAAGAACTGCTGCCTCGCCAACAGTTTGATATAGCTATTCAGGCAGCAATAGGTGCGAAGATAATCGCCCGTGAGACCGTGAAACAGGTTCGCAAGGATGTGCTTGCCAAATGCTATGGCGGTGACGTCAGCCGTAAACGCAAACTTCTGGAGAAACAGAAGAAAGGTAAAAAACGCATGAAACAAATCGGCAATGTGGAAGTGCCGCAAAAAGCATTCCTCGCCGTACTGAAGTTGGACTAATAACATAAAAAATAATTCTTATGATTCCGAGTTGGATGTTAATTCCGTTTGCAGTGATGCTGCTGAGTATTGCTGTTCTGCCCCTCATTCCCCATGTGGGTGAATGGTGGGAACACAACTTGCACAAGTTGTATGTTTCTCTGCTGCTGGGTACACCGGTTGCGATATGGCTATGCGTGCATGGTATGGAACATGAACTGATACATCAGATGGTGTATGACTACGTTCCGTTCATTCTGCTGCTGATGGCATTGTTCGTGACGACAGGTGGTATCTGTATCCGAGGTGACCTGAAAGCCACACCGTTAACCAACACCATTATTATGGCATTGGGCTGGCTATTGGCTTCGTTCATGGGCACAACCGGTGCGGCAATGCTGCTCATTCGTCTGTTGCTGACCACTATCCAACAACGCAAATACCGCGTACATACCGTACTATTCTTTATCGCAATCGTAGCAAACTGCGGTGGTCTGCTGTCCCCGCTCGGAGATCCTCCATTGTTCCTGTTGTTCCAGAAAGGCGCGTCGTTCACCTGGTGGATGCAGAACATGACAGGAGAGTGGGTAGTGACAGGTGCTCTGCTGCTCGCAATCTATTTCTGCGTGGATTTCTATTACTACCGCAAAGAACCGACAGCCAACTTGATGGCGGATGTACGGGAAGCCAAGAAACTGCAAATGAGCGGTCTGATCAATATCTTCTGGCTGTTGTGCGTTATCGGCTCAACGATGTTCATCAACTCTACCTATATACATGCGATGGGAGCACACGATGCGCCTTGGTATCTGAAACTGCTGCGTGAGTGGGTGTTTATTCTTATTATCCTCGGTTCGTGGGTTACCACCAAACGCGAAGTGCGTGTTAAGAACAACTATTCCTGGACACCGATACTGGAGGTTGCCTGCGTTTTCCTGGGTATCTTTGCCACTATGACCCCCGCACTGGCCTTCCTTACCCAACATGCTGCATCCATCAAGGATATCTTGAGCGAGCCGTGGCAGTATGTGTACACTACCGGTCTGTTGTCCGCATTCTTGGATAACGCTCCGACAGCGATGGTATTCAATGCAATGGCAGCTCCGGAAGGCGCGGCTTTGGCGACCGATGCTTTCCTGAAAGCGATATCCATGGGTGCCGTATTCTTTGGCGCACTGACCTATATCGGTAACGGACCTAACTTTATGGTCAAATCCATCGCTGAACAAGAGGGAATAAAGATGCCGTCGTTCTTCGGCTATGTGATTAAGTTCAGTCTTATCGTTCTCCTGCCGGTTTATATCCTTGTACAACTGATATTCATCTGATACAGATGCGCAGAATCGTTTTAATTTGTATCCTGGCGGCAGGCCTTGTGCCTGCCGCATCAGCGCAAAATACCGAGCCGACATGGATTGACCATGTTACGGATTGGTACAGTGCCCACATGAATTATGGTTCAATCGTTGCCTTGATGACGATAGAATCATCGTTTATTCCATTCCCGAGCGAAGTGGTGATTCCCCCCGCCGCGTATGTGGCAGAAGACCCAGAGAGTGCAGTGTATGTGAGTGATAACTATGCTGTTAATGTGGCATTGATTGTTCTATTCGGCACATTGGGTGCGATGCTTGGAGCAATTATTAACTATTTGCTTTCCATTTGGCTCGGACGCGCCATTATTTACGCTTTTGTGGATAGCCGTTTGGGGCATCTTTGCTTATTGAACCGCGAGAAATTGGAGCGTGCCGAACAGTATTTTAATGAGCATGGCAAAGTAAGTACGTTCATTGGACGGCTTATACCCGGAATCCGACAACTTATCTCCATTCCTGCAGGGTTGAGCAAAATGCCGTTCGGGCAGTTTCTACTATACACATTCTTGGGTGCAGGTTTGTGGAATCTTGTTCTGGCGATTCTTGGGTATGTGGCACATGGTCAGGCTGATTTAATCAAAGAATATAGCCACGAACTATCCGTGGCTATACTTGCTCTGCTTATTGCAGGCGTTCTGTATTATGCAATAAGGAAGGTTATTGCCGTAAGAAAGCGGTGATATCCTTTCTTTTTTCTATTAGCGCTGCCAAACAGCATCCCACCAACCATCCCAGCAATAGGGCAAAGAACAGATATTTGACAGGACCATTCACCGGGCGTACCTCCACTACAAACGGACTGCTGAGAACAACCGGCGCTGTGCAGAGAGTGTAACGCGAATCGTGGCGGCTTTTTGTATCGAAGAAATCTTCTATCTCATCCAAGAAGAGAACCACTTCACGGCGACCGAGCAGAATGTCGTAGTGATTGATTTCCACTTGTTTCATTTCGCCAACCTGATAGAACCGGCTGGTCAGTGAGTCAAGTTTTTCTATTTGAGTCTTTTCAAATTCCACTTGCCTCATGAGATGTGCCTTCTGCTCGGTATATGCAGACTGGAAAGATGGATCTTCGTTGAGATACTTTATGATTTGTTTTTCGATGTGCGGTACGCTGTTCGGCGATTTTGTACAGAACTGCAAAGCAAGACGGTCATGCATACGGACATGCACCGTGTCATCCCCGGAACTCTTATCGTGGAAATCCACTTCGTCGGCAGTGCCATCGTTCAGATTGTCAATCACATAATATGTTTTGAATCTGCCCAATCCTCTGCATTCTTCATCGCTCAAAGAAAGAACTGTTTGCAGTTTTTGCTGTGCAATCCTGTCGTCCAAACGCGTTTCACTCAGCGATTTGTAGCGTTTCTGTACATCTTGCAAAGCAGGACCATTGATGGTGGCGATAGCGTTCACTTTGTAAATGCGGTTGTCGGGACGTGTATAATAAAGTGAGGCTACTGCAGCAAGAAGCATTATTGTGAACACCACCCACCAATATCGGTAGGTCAGTTGCAGCATTTTCCCAATCAATCTAATCAACGCCTTGCATCCTTTTGCCAGCGTTTTGCCTATAGACACGCAAAGGTCTATAAAGTTTGTTTCTTTTTCCATTATAAAGTTTGTTTAATTTACTTATTTACGTCTTCCACGGAGCCAGCCCGGTAAACCGACTGATTTTTTCTCCTCTTTGGGCTTATCTGTCTCTTGACGAGGCGTGTCGTGTTCATCCTCATCAAAAACAAAATTTATTTCCTGAGTGGTATCCGCAGTCGGTGTATTCGGTTTGGCGGGACCGGAAGGCACATGTTGATTTTGCGGCTTGGGTTGTACAACGGTGGTCAAATCCAAAGTCACTTTCACTTCATCTTCTTTGTTCCCATCCTCAGTGGGATAATTAACACTGATGGCGTCTTCTACGCTTAACCTGTCTGCAACATCTGTCAGACTTGGAATATTATTCACTTCGTACCCTGTGGCAATTAGTGTCACGCGTACATCTTCGCCCAAACTTTCATCTACGCTGATTCCCCACTGTACTTCCACTTGGGCTCCCACTTCTTTGGTGAAGGATTCTATCTGGTCAATCTCTTGTGCTTTTATGGCGTGTTCACGCGAACAATAGAATTGCAACAGAATTCGTTTTGCACCGGTTACGTCATTTGTGTTGGCCAAGGGTGATTCCAATGCGTTCTCAATGGCTTTTGTGATGCGGTTTTCTCCACTGGCAAGGCCGATATTCATAATGGCCACTTTGCCGTCTTTCATCGTGTTATAAACGTCTTGGAAGTCGGTATTGATATATCCGTGATGGGTGATGATTTCGGCAATCGATTTTGCAGCATTACATACCACATCATCTGATTTGGAGAAGGCCGAGAAGATATCCAGATCGGGACATATCTTTTTCAGTTTCTCGTTGTTGATGATAAGGATGGCATCCACACAATCGGCCAATTTTGCAAGACCTTTCATTGCCTTTTTGATTTTCGGCTGCCCTTCGAAAGCAAACGGAATGGTTACGATACCGACGGTAAGAATTTCCATCTCTTTTGCCACTTGGGCAATCACCGGACTCGCACCGGTACCAGTTCCGCCACCCATTCCTGCGGTGATGAACAGCATTTTCGTGCCATCATTCAACGCTTCTTTTATTTTTTCACGATTTTGTTCTGCCAATTCTTGGGCTTTCTCAGGTCTTCCGCCTGCGCCGAGTCCAGGACCTAACTGAAGTTTGGTAGGAATATCTGAATTCACTAATGCTTGTTTGTCGGTGTTGCATACCATGAAAGATACGTCACCTACGTTCTGTTTGAACATATAGTTTACGGCGTTGCAGCCGCCACCGCCAATGCCCATCACTTTAATAATAGGGTTGTCTTGAATTTCAATGTCTAAGGGTAATGTTTCCGTATCCATAGTAGTTGTGATATTGATTATTTTTTAGGTGTATTTTCTGTAAAGAGAGCCAGTGTACCGGTTTCGAACCGTTCTCTTATAGAATCAAAAAACATTGTCTTTTTATCCGGTACCTCTTGTTTGTGAGCTTTTCGGTAGTCTGCCCCCAACAATAGAGCTCCTACCAACGATGCATATTGCGGCTTGCAGTATTCGTCATCGCTACTTGCATCCAGTAGTATTGCATGACTGCCCGGCAACACATCTACGCGGGTTCGTCGCTGGATGTATTCTTCCAAACCTTGTAACATGCTCCCACCTCCGGTGATGAATAGGGTGCTAATTCGTTGTTCATAGGGCTGAAGCACCTCCAAGATAGGAGTTAGTATATCATTGAGTTTTTGATCAATCACATCTGCCAAGTCTTGCAAATCCAGATGGAGAATTTTGTCTTTTTCCTGTACGGACGGAATGCGCACTTTCTTACCGGTGGGAGCTAAATCTCTACATGCCCAACCTAACTGGCATTTCAAGGCTTCTGCATATTGGAGACCTATTCCCAAATGCTCAATTGCTCGGGTGATGTGCCAACCGCCGATAGGAACAACTTTGCTGGCAAGGTATTGATTGCCTTTGTAGATGCTGAGTGTAGTGGTTTGTGCGCCCATATCCAGAACAGCACAACCCTGCTGATAGATTTCACTTTGTCCGGTTCCGAAGGCGCTTAACAATGCGTCCGAACGCACGAAACTCCCTTCTTGGAATATGCTTGCCAATATGAAACTATCGTTCACTTTTTGTTTCATATCTTTATGCCCGAAAAATGCGATATAGTGCACTTCCAGAATAGTAGCAACTTGGTCGGGAGTGGGGCATTCGTCTTGTTCTTTGCCGTCCAACACATAATAAGTCGGCACTAAATCCAGCACGCAGACGGTTGGATGGCTTGTTTCCATTGCACGTATAAATTCGCGTTTGATACGCTCTAATAGTTCAGGAGTTATAGCGTGTGCACGAATTAAGTCTCGTTTGTCTTGTAGTGCTTGTATTTTCATGCCGTATCCGCCTAGTACCACAAAGGCAGATGGGATTTCTTCTACTTGGATACGATTGGCAAGAAGTTGCAGGGCTTCTTTTATCATATATGCGGCAAAGTGGGTATTGGTCACGTTGCCTTTTTCCGTATAGGCATAGCGTGTACTTTTTTCGGCACCCAATATATGCAACGTGTCAGGTCCCAAACTTACAGCAGCCATAGCGCGCACGCTATCGCTTCCCAAATCGATTGCCACCAACGGCAAATCTGCCATATTCTGTTTATTCTTCTTTGCCATATTGTTTGTTAACCGTTTGTTATTTTCTGCCTACCACCTGATTGTCATATTGCACATCCAATTCTTTGTATTGGGGAAGATTCATTTCTTCAGGTGTATGTTCGATAAAGGTCCGTACTTTTTTCAGTTTGGTTCGATAGCCGTCCAATGCGCCTAATCGTATGCGTGGTGCATCTCCCTTTTGCTGCAGCACAATCTGTTTGCCTTCTTCCACGATAATGCTTTGTATACGCTGTTGGAAGAATGGGTGTTTGTTAATCCACATCGTCAAGTCGAACAATTCTTCTTGCGCCATACGTTCGCCAACCCGACCTTGAACAAGCATCACCGATGTCTTGACACTCGGCAGAATGGGCATTCGTGTATGGTCGGAATCAATAAAGTAACTTTCCGTGGCTGTCAGTACCCGAAGTATTGGAATGCGTTGGGTTAATACCACTACCACATCGCCTTGCCAAGTCGTGTAGCATTCAGCCTTTCGCACCAGGGGATGATTGCGAACGGTATTTTCTGTGGCCTGTAAATCAACTTCGCTGACCGGTTTGTTCTTTGGGTTGAAACCGGCATGGAGAATATAGCCTTCTATGTCTTGTGCCGTGAGATACTCACGTTCATCCAAATCGGTGATTCGGATGGTTAACTGTTTGCATATAGGGTCGTGCTTACGGATACCAAGCCATATCATGCAAGCAATCACTCCTCCTGCAACTAATGCAGTCAGAGTTCCGAGTAAAATATTTCGTACAATAGGTTTCATAGTTGGCTTAATGTTTCTTTTAACGGATTAACCAAACGGTCTATATCGCCGGCTCCTAATGTCATTATGGCAATCGGATTTTGGCTCTTGTTTATATGTTTTTGTATATGTTCAATCAGAGCATCTTTTTCTACCACTATCACATCTGCATTGGGATTACGTTCTTTCACTTTTTGTGCCAACGCTTCGGACGTGATACCTTCAATCGGTTCCTCTCTGGCTGGATAGATAGGCAAGAGTACTAGTTTGTCTGTTTTGCTCAGAACATCGGCAAACCCGTCCATAAAGTCGCGTGTCCGGGTATATAAATGAGGCTGGAACACTGCCCATAATGACCTGCTGCCATATACTTTCCGAACCGATTGGATGGCTGCATCCAGTTCGGTCGGATGATGTGCATAATCGTCTATATATGCTATTTTGGGGGTGCGAAGGTGCACATTAAAGCGTCGCCAAACCCCTTTGTAACTTTTTATATTGTCCCGTATCTGTCCCGTATCTGTCCCGTAAAGCGCGGCTATTGCCATTGCAGCCACTGAATTTTCAATATTGATCCATACAGGAACGCCTAACCGGACATCTTGAATAGAACGGAAGGGTAGGCCGGCTCGCTCGGAAACGCAGAAATCGAATAGTATTTCTCCGTCCTCTATTCGGATATTGTCGGCATAAAAATCAGCATCTATGCCGGGTTCTTTCGGACCGGTGTATGTAAAGACATTGGCTTTCAGGTGGTTGGGAAGATGAAATCCTGCTTTCAGAACGATGAAATTTTCCACCAGTTCCGCATAGCGGTCAAATCCTTCCTGATAACCTTTGGCATCACCGTATATATCCAGATGGTCAGGCTCTATACTTGTGATAATGCTGCTGTGGGGCTTCAAGTGATGAAAAGAGCGGTCAAACTCATCGGCTTCCACCACCACATAATCGCTGTCTTTGTCCACTATCAGATTGCTTTGATAATTGTTGCTGATTCCGCCCAGAAATGCACTCGCACCTTGTTTGCTTTCATGCATGATATGCGCCAGAATGGCTGATGTTGTCGTCTTTCCGTGCGTACCGGCGACACACAGGGCTTTCTTTTGGTGCGTAATCAGCCCTAATACTTCCGAACGCTTAACGATGTCATATCCTTGAGCGCGGAGATAGGTGTAGATGGCATTGCTTTCTGGTACGGCAGGCGTGCGAACCACCAGCGTATCACAGGGACTGATGCCTTGTGCCTCCACCCAAGCAGGCGAATCGGTGTATGTAATGCCTATTCCTTCCCTTTCCAATTCTTTTGTCAATGGCGAACTTGTGCGGTCATAGCCAAGCACACGCTCACCACGGCGCTGAAAATACCGCGCAATGGCACTCATACCGATTCCTCCGATACCCAGAAAAAACAGCGATTGTATGTCTTTTTTTGGCTGCATTATGCTCCTTTACCGAAAAAGTGCGCAAAGATACACAAAAAAAATGATATACACAAGTCCTTTTCAAGAAAAAATGCAGGAAAATTTGTATATATGCATTTTTTGTTGTACTTTTGCGCCGTATTTTGTAAATAAACACGTAATATGGCACAGACACAAGAGGAAACTTTCAAAAAAATGGTCGCACATTGCAAAGAGTATGGCTTTGTGTTTCCAAGTAGTGAAATTTATGACGGATTAGGAGCTGTTTATGACTATGGGCAGAACGGCGTGGAACTGAAAAACAATATCAAGCGTTATTGGTGGGAAGCCATGACGCTGCTGCATGAAAACATTGTAGGCATAGATGCCGCTATTTTCATGCATCCTACCACCTGGAAAGCCTCCGGCCATGTGGATGCTTTTAACGATCCGCTTATTGATAATCGGGATAGCAAGAAACGCTATCGGGCAGATGTTCTTATAGAGGACCAACTTGGCAAGATTGAGGATAAAATCCAAAAGGAAGTGGACAAAGCGCGCAAACGCTTTGGCGACACCTTTGACGAGGCAATGTTTCGCCAGACCAATCCACGGGTCATGGAGCATCAACAACATTGGAATATGCTCCACGAGCGCTATTCCAACGCAATGAATAACAATGACTTGGCAGAGCTCAAGCAGATTATTCTTGACGAAGAAATTGTTTGCCCGATCTCCGGTACTCGTAACTGGACGGATGTCCGTCAATTCAACCTTATGTTCTCCACGGAAATGGGTTCAACGGCGGACGGAGCTATGAAGATTTACCTTCGCCCGGAAACGGCGCAGGGTATTTTCGTCAATTTCCTGAATGTGCAGAAGACAGGTCGTATGAAGATTCCGTTCGGTATCGCTCAGATTGGCAAGGCATTCCGCAATGAAATCGTGGCACGCCAGTTTGTGTTCCGTATGCGTGAGTTTGAGCAGATGGAGATGCAGTTCTTTGTCCGTCCCGGCGAGGAACTGAAGTGGTTTGAGCATTGGAAACAGTTCCGTTTGCGCTGGCATAAAGCGCTTGGATTGGGCGATGAGAAATACCGTTTCCATGACCATGAAAAGTTGGCGCACTATGCCAATGCCGCCACGGATATTGAGTTCCAGATGCCATTCGGATTTAAGGAAGTGGAGGGCATCCATAGCCGCACCGATTTTGACCTCTCGCAACATGCCAAGTTCTCCGGTAAGAAAATCGAGTATTTTGACCCCGAACTCAATCAGTCTTACACACCTTATGTCATTGAGACCTCTATCGGTGTGGACCGTATGTTCTTGTCTGTCATGTGTTCTGCCTATAAAGAAGAAGTGCTTGAGGGTGGGGATATGCGCGTTGTGCTCATGTTGCCGCCTGTACTTGCACCTACCAAAGTATGCGTCATGCCGTTGGTTAAAAAGGACGGACTGCCTGAAAAAGCACGTGAAATCGCGGATATGCTCAAGTTTGATTTCAAAACATCCTACGATGAAAAGGATTCCATCGGAAAACGCTATCGCCGTCAGGATGCGGTCGGAACGCCTTTCTGCGTAACGGTTGACCATGATACGCTGAACGATGGCTGTGTTACGATTCGTCATCGCGATACAATGGAGCAGGAACGCGTGAAGATTGAAGATTTGCACCATATTATATATAAGGCTGTAGATGTAAAGAACCTCTATCGCAAATTGGTCGCTGCAGATGACAATCTCGCTTGATAACAATACGAACGGCACTTTAAGAGTGAAACTCTGGAAAGAATTGGGCAGAAGCATGTTGCTTTCGCTGCTTGTTTATGCCCTTCTTTTTACCGCTTTGTATGGGTTGGAAAGCATTTTTCCGTCTCTTCACCATCGTTTGTTGACTTGGTATACACCAGAGAAATCGTTTGATTGGGCATTTCTTATCGGCATACCTGCCAGCATTATCGGCACAGGCTATGTGTTGGCCATCCGAAATCCGCAGAACTATACAGGTTTCTACATGGGTATTGTCATGTCCTTGTTACTGGCGTTCCAATTATATCTGGAGGGAAGTTACGATCTTGTTTGTCTCTATGTGTTTGTTTTTGTGCCGTTTATGATTGCATCTTTGTTCAAATGGCGCAAAGCGGCACTGGCTTTGACCAGAGATGGGAAGGACGAACTTTTTGCGCCGGCGTTTCTTGCACCGGCAAAGCAGGCGCTTGTGTTATTGGTGGCATTGCTGATTATCGCT